>ERZ1370068.7529-contig-6442_pt1 | contig 39703 bp, 50 predicted proteins | sample MGYA00561227_ERZ1370068 | MGnify/ENA primary metagenome ERZ1370068 (study PRJEB38410, sample SAMEA6850437) | metagenome | study: Metagenomic assessment of the ecological functions of the soil: analysis of the soil microbiota associated with the... | reverse complement strand
GGTGAGAACCGCTTGCCGTTCGCTCACAACATGCCTCCCGGGCGTCTAACGACCAAGCTCAGCAGCCGGGCGGCCTGTTTGGCCATGATGTCGCGGGAAGCCAGCATGGCCGCCCGGTCTGCTGCAGCGGATGGTTCGGCGTGCCTCGATACCAGAACCGCCACTAAGGCACCTTGGCCGCGGCGGTTTTCCCGCGCCCTGGCCTCACCGCGCCATGCAGTTCGGCACCGGCCGCAGCTCAGGGTAGCTTGTCGAAAAAGAGATAAAGGGCGGCAATCCGGCCGTCCCGGACGATGATGAAATCAGTCCCGGCGTAAGCAGGTGCTTCACCAGGGCGGCCCGATACCCATTGGACGCGACCGCCATTGCCCAACTCCTCGGGTTCGGCAATCGGCTGATACTGAAAGTCAGGGTGAGTCGCCTTGATGGCACCCGCGACGCGATCGATCTCGTCGCGGCCACGGTGGACGCCCGATTTGGGGTCGTAGAACACGCCTTCTTCGGTCCAGATCTCGTCGATGGCCGCGCGCCGACGCGCGGGGTCGTTTTCACCGAAGACGTCGTGAAGATTGCGGATCAGCAAGGTCGATATGCTGAAGGACATTGCTTCGTCTCCTCTCGGCATCGAGTGCGGCTTGCGATATCTCGACCCGGAACGGCTCGATTGCAGTGATCTGATCCACGACAGATGAATGCTCCCAGTCGTCACCCAGGCAGTCGGGCGAGTAACCAGTCCTCGGTGGACACCCAAAACCGGCCAATGATGGACACCTGAAAACCGGCCAACGGTAGCGCGCCCAGACATTGAGCGGGTGGGGATCGCGTGATCCCTGCCGGGATGGCCAATGTCTTGAGCGAGGCGAAGCGACAGCAGGTGGTGGCGTTGGGGCAGCTCGGGTGGCCGCTCCGCCGCATCGAGGACGCGACCGGCGTCCGCCGTGAGACGGCGAGCGCGTATCTGAAGGCGGCGGGCCTGCCGGTGCGGGCGCCGGGCGGCTGGGGCCGACGGCCGATGCCAAAACCGGCCAATGAGGTGTCGACCGACTCCGACGACGCCGGAACGGCAAAACCGGCCAACGAGGTGTCCACCGACTCGGCACCGCCGGCGTGGCCGCCGCGGCCCGGTCGGAGTCCGCAGGCGAGTGCGTGCGAGCCCTACCGCGAGGTGATCGTCGAGGCGCTCGGGCGCGGCCGGAACGCCGTGGCGATCTGGCAGGATCTCGTGTCGACAGCACGGCTTCACGGCGCGCTACGCGAGCGTGCGGCGCTTCGTGCGCCAGCTCCGCGGGACGCCGACCGCCGAGGCGCGCATCCGTGATCGTCACGCCGCCCGGCGAGGAAGCGCAGGTCGACTACGGCGACGGCGCCGATGGTGCGCGATCCGCAGACGGGCAAGTACCGGCGCACGCGGCTCTTCGTGCTGACGCTCGGCGCTGCAGCCGCAAGGCCGTCCGGCTGCTCACGCTGCGCGTCGAGCGCGCGCGATCTGGGCGCGAGCTCCACGAGACGCGCGTTTCGCCGGCTCGGCGGCGCGCCGCGCGTCGTCGTCCTCGACAATCTGCAAGAGGGCGTGCTCACGGCCGACGTCTACGACCCGACGCTCAATCCGCTCTATCGCGACGTGCTCGCGCACTACGGCGTCGGTCGCGCTGCCGTGCCGCGTCGGCGATCCCGATCGCAAGGGCAAGGTCGAGTCCGGCGTCGGCCACGCGCAGAAGACGCCGCTGCGCGGGCTGCGCTTCGAGACGCTCGAGGCGGCGCAGGCGTATCTCGATCGCTGGGACGCGCGCTGGGCCGACACGCGCATCCACGGCACGACGAAGCGCCAGGTCGCGGCGATGTTTGCCGAGGAGCGCCCGCACCTGCAGCCGCTGCCGCTCGAGCCGTTTCGCTACTACCGAGTACGGCGTCCGCACGGTGCATCTCGACGGCTGCGTCGAGGTCGCCGGCGCCTACTACAGCGTGCCGCCGCGATCTGGCTCGGCACGCGGCTGCCGGTGCAGTGGGACGACGCGCTGCGTGCGCCTGCTCGATCCGCACACCGGCCAGCTCCTGCGCGAGCATCGGCGCCACGCGCGCGGGCTGCCATCGGATCCGCGACGACGATCGGCCGCGCGCACGCCGCCGAGCACCGAGCAGCTCCTCGCCCGCGCCGTCACCGCGGGCCCGTCCGATCGGGCGCTCTGCGCCGCCATCCATCGCCGCGACGGGATCGCCGGCATCCGCCGCATCCTCGGCGTCCTCGCGCTCGCGAAGACAGGCACGGCGTCGCCGCCGTCGACGACGCCGTGCGCCGCCGCGCTCGAGCTCGGCGTCCCCAACTATCGCTTCGTCCGCCGCTATCTCGAGCGGCGCGCCCGGCGCCGCTCGACGCTCCGCCAGATCGATCCGCTCATCCGGCAGCTCACCCACTACCGCGATCACATCGATCGCCAGACCGCAGAACAGGAGACCCCGAATGAACCTCGCTCGAACTCGACCGCGCGCTCCGCCAGCTCCGCCTGCTCCGGCATGGCCGACGTCCTCGACGCGCGCCTGCGTCAGGCCCAGACCGAGACGCCAGCCGCCGCATCGATCTCGTCGCCGCGCTCGTCACCGACGAGCTCGTCCGCCGCCAGGATCGCCTGCTCGCGCGGCGCCGTCACAGCAGGCGCGCTTTCGCGATCCGGCCAAGCACGCTCGACACCTTCGATTTCGATTTCAATCAGAAGCTGAATCGCGCGCTCGTCTTCGAGCTCGCCACCGCGCGCTTCGTCGCGCAGCACGAGGACGCGCTCTTCCTCGGCCCGCCCGGCACCGGCAAGAGCCACCTCGCGCAGGCGATCGGCCACGCCGCGATCCAGCAGGGCTATCGCGTCGCTCTACCGCGAGGCCCACGCGCTGCTCGAGCAGCTCGCCGAGGCCAGCCATCGACGGCACGCGCGAGGCTGCGTCTGCACGACCTCGCCACCGTCCCGCTGCTCATCATCGACGACCTCGGCATGCGCAAGCTCCGCCACCGCCGCCGAGGACCTGCTCGAGCTCATCATGCGCCGCTACGAACGCGCGTCAGCACGCTGCTCACGTCGAACCGTCCCGTCGACGACTGGGGCAAGCTGCTCGGCGATACCGCCGCCGTCACCGCGCTCCTCGATCGGCTCCTCCACCACGCGCACATCCTCAAGTGCGGACCGCGAGCTGGCGCACCAAAACCGGCACCGACTTGCGGGCGGAGGGATCGGCGGCGTAGAGAGCGACGAACCCGTCTGGGCCGCACGCCATTGGCCGCTTTTCAGCCGTCAACCATTGGCCGGTTTTGAGGTGTCCACCGTGGAGGAACAGTACCACATCACCGCGCCTCTGCGCCGAACGACCGGCGTTCAGCTGCTGGCGCTCGTGACAGTCAGCTGCAACGGCATGTTAGGCGGTGCTCCCGGTGCTCTCTTGAAACGGCCGAGTCGTGAAGCCCCAGCGGGGAACGGCACGCCGGTAGGCCCGATACGACTCCCGAACTGTGACTCAAGGACAGGCTCCTCGTAGAGGACCACGAACAAGTGGAAGAGGATGAGGACTAGAAGTGCGTACTTTGCCAGACCGATGCTCCGGAAAAGCCACGCCTCCCCGAGGATGAGGGCGATGACGCCGTTGTACATAGGGTTGCGGGTGAAGCGGTACAGACCTCGGACAACAAGGAAGCGTGGGGGATCGATAGGGGCGAGAGTGCCCTTGCCTGCGGCGAAGAAGTCCCAGACGCACCGGAGGAGGACAAGAGCACCGGTGATGGCGAAGACGGCGGCGCAGACGGAGGCGAGCCCGAGGCCTGGGACGCGCAGTAGGTTTCCGGCTCGGAGGATGCTGAATGGGATGTACCCGGCCACTGTACCTGGTAGCAGCAGGACGAAGAAGAGAGCTCTGAGTGCGAGGAGGAGTCGCATATTGAGAGGCATGGGCAGCGCCCTAACGTTTGACATGAGCGGCGGCTGGAGGGCGTAGCCCGGAAGCCGTCCGCTCGATGGAAGGGTTAGGTGCACGGTCTCCGTAGCGCCAGGGCGGGAGACACAGTCACGGACACTCTCGAATCACGATGTTCTTGAGACGCAGTTCGCTGGGTTCGATTGAAACTTCCTCGGCGTCGATCCGAAACCAGAAGTCTAGCTTCGGATCAACCCAGAGAAAAACGTCTAGCTCGACCCAAGTCGCAGAGGCGACGGTGCGTGTCTCACTGGCTAGCCATGAACCCGTCGCCTCGTTCTTCAGGACAAATCGTATCTTGTGCGTGGCCCCAGTCGAGCCAAGCTTCGCAGTGGACCCACACTCCCCGCGGTGTTTCAAGCTGACGTAGGCGGAAACGTCTTCCGCGTGTTCTTTGGTCCGACGGCTTCCCGTTCAAGTAGCTGTACCTCAAACCGGCCTTCGGTCGACGTGCGCCGGACCACAAGGACTCCGCCAGGCTCAACGGCAAGCGTACCCTCGCCAATCGGAGATGACCGTCTCGATTCGGCCCCCTTCCCAGCCCAGTAGGAGTTCGGGTACCCGCGAAACTGCGAGGCGGCTCCGTGGCGGCTATCGAAGAGAAGGCTCCCATACTGCAGGCGCTTCAGAGTTGCCAGCAAACGATAGGCAGCCGCTTCCAGTGTCGTAGCCTCAGATAAGAATAAACCATGCTTCAGGTTCAAACCGTACTGGGCGCTAAGAGTCTTCGTTGAGGCTTCGTCGAGATAGAGCGGGATGACGCGGTGGCCTTGAGCTGGATCCCGCGAGAGATTGATTGCTTGCGCAACCTCAACGCGTTCGTAGTAAGCAGAGTCAGTCTTCATGTGAGACGAGAACAACCGTCATGCGCGATTGTCTCTGTGCCGCGGCTAGCGTAAGGTCCCAGTTGTCACCAAGCTCGATCGAGCGGACGTCAAGGAAGACCGTGGCCGACCCGGCGAGCAAGTCGTGCAGTTGTTCAGCTATCGGAGTGTCGGGGCCTGCATGAGCTATGAAGAAGTCCCACTTCTTGTCTGTCGTGTCCATCTGGAGTTCTCCGCACAAGGTAGGTTGAGTTCGGGCACCTAACGTATGAAGCTCACCGGCGCGGAGCGTCCGGCGCAGCGCTTCGTTGGGCGGCGATAACTACTGGAACGTGTCAATAGCCGGACCATCAACGTCACCCAGGAAACTCCCCAAAAACACATTTGCCCCACCTGCCCATATCGCAACACGTAATGTATTTTCTTTTCTTAACCACACCATTTGGTCGAAATGACTCACATGGATGCTTTGCTTTGGATGGATACATCGACACTGCACCCGATTCGCTTTTTACAAGTGCGCCGGTGTAGAGATCACTTCGACCTTGTGCAAACTTGGTACTTCTACATTCTTTTCAGCAACGATCTCTTCAGCATGAGGCAACCTTGATCTCAACGACCTTGCCATGCTCGCCCATCTCGCAGTCGGCCCAGATTGCGGACGTGTACAGATTTACAAGAACGGCGCTCAGCAACCCGATGCCCCTTCTTTTCCTGAACAGTTTCATGACATTCCGCCTGTGACCTTGAGCCGCCTAACGTTGGAGATGACCGGAGGACAATAGGCGGGCAAAGCCCGCCGATAGGACGTCCGTGATCGATCGACCTGTTAGGCCGCGTCCACACGTCGTGGGAAGGCTAGCTTCTCGGCTCATACCGCATCGCCACCGCGCCCGAGCCGAACTCCAGCCGACTCACGAGCTTCAAGTCGACATGCTTCGACAGCCCTGCGAACAACGTCGGCCCATGGCCCGCCAGCCTGGGGTGCACCACGAACTCGTACTCATCGATCAACCCCAGCTCCGCCAACGCCAGCGGGAGCTTCACGCCTGCCACGAACAGTCCCGTTGCCCGGCTCCCGCTTGAGCTGCTGAACGGCCTTCGCCAGATCCCCGCGTACGAGCTCCGCGTTCCAATCGACCCGGTCCAGGGTGCTCGACACGACGTACTTCTTGCTTCGCGTCGATCGTCCGGGCGAACGGTTCCATCCAGGGTCGCATCCAATCAGGCCTCACCCCGTCCGCGCCGGCGCCCGCCACGCTGCTTCCATCATTTCGTAAGTCACCCGGCCGAAGAGAAGGGCATCGGCCCGGGCGAGGTTCTCGGACGCGTGACGATGCAACTCTTCGTCCGCGACGATTGCACGGATGATCGCAGCACCCGTCCAATGTGACGTTGATTGAATACCGAAGGGTCGCATTGGCGCTCCTGAAGCGGCCTAACGACCGGGCGATGACCCGCCGGCGCAGGACCTCTCTCGAAGCGTAGCGCAACTCAAGCCTCGTCGGGTCCATCGCCGGGTTAGCCAACCTTACGCCGCTTCCTGGCACGATCGGGCATTGCCTTGATCACGGAGCGAAGCAGCGTGTTGACTGAGGTCGAGGACTCGAACACCGACGCAACTTCAGGATCGAGCACCACTGCAACGGCGCCGTGAGGCATCCGCCCCGCGAATCGATTCGGTCGCGCCTTGCCGTAGTCCAATCGGTACTCGGGCCGGAGCTCACCCGTTCCCCTGGCTCTTCGCTTACGAGGTTGTGCCTTCTTCATAGTCTTTCCGTTCTTGCCTGGTGGCTTTGCGGGCACTGACAACGCGGACACGATCGCCTCGCTGGACGAAGCTGATCAGGAGAAGCCGTCGCCGATTGCAGTGCCCCACGATCAATTCCCGCGGCTCGGTCGCCGAGTGGTCCGGGTCGTCGAAGATGCTGGGCCAACGGATCGCCGAAGACCGCCAACGCCTCCTCGAACGACACGCCGTGCTTCCGACGCAGTTCTCCGCGGCCTTCCTCGGGTCCCACTCGAAGCTCAGATCCATGCAGGTTCCCCGCTTCTATCACACGTCGGTCCTTCACCGTTCGTGGCTAACGGCCGGCGGTTGAGCGACCGGCGGACACCATGCCCGCAAGAAGTAAAGCGTGACTCTCGCCGGTCCGCTCCAACCGCTGGTTAGACCGCTTCATCAGTAGCACCTCGTGGCCGTTCTGAGGCGACGCGGTCAGCGGGAGCGGGTCGCGGTGAAGCAGAACTGGATGACGGCAGAGAAGTATTCGCCTCGCGCGCCGAGCTCGCGTTGCTCGTCAGCCCATGCCTTCGCCTCCTCACGATCGATGTCGTCGAGTCCGGCGAGATATTGCTCGACCATTCGCAGCGCCATGCCGCCGTAGGTCTCGGGGTCGAGCTCGGTGGTAGCGAAAGCGTGTCCCTCGGCGCTGATCTCCGTGAAGCCGGCCGCTCGCAGCGCCGTAGCCAGCATGCGCGGCAGCGCCGGATGCGCGAGGTGGCGATCCCAGGCGCGGAGCATCCGCTGCATCCGCTCAGGATCGGCGGAGTGCCACGACAGGGTCGACCAGTCGACGTCCCAGACGAGCGCGCGCCCCCGCGGGCGGAGCACTCGGTAGAGCTCCGCCAGCGCCGCCGGCACGTCGGCCACATACTCGAGCACCTGCACGCAGAGCGCACGGTCGAAGCCCTGATCCTCGACCGGAAGCGAGGTGGCGTTTCCCTCGTGGAACGCGGCGTCGCCCAGCCCTTCGCAGCGGCGCGCGGCGGCCGCGAGCATTGCCGCGCTGGTGTCGACGCCGACCACGGCGCCTTTCGCCCCGACTTCCGCGAGGAACTCCGCCGAGTAAAAGCCCGGGCCGCAGCCCACGTCCAGTACGCGGTGACCGGCCTCGACGGCGAGCGCTTCTCGAACCAATCGGCGGCGGCGAAGCACGTCGCGTTTTCGGTACATGACCTCGAGCCGTTGGGCGGTGCGCTCGTCGAACACGATTTGGTTCATTGGCAGCCACCTTTCGAGCCTGCGTCTTCGTGGCATGAGGCATATGTCTGCGGTCTAACGATTGGGTGCTGAGCAGCGGTCCACACACGACCGCATGAGAAAGATCGTTTCAAACCGGTCTGCTCAGCACGTTGTTAGGCCTCATGCGCAGATTGGTTGGCCACCACTTCGCTTCCACCGCGAGGTGGCAGAAGATTCTCGGGATAGTCGCCGGGCCGATCACGAAGCATGCCTCCTAGTGCCGAGAGGATCGTGCAGTAAAGACCGTGACGGGGCAGCCTGCGGAAGAGAGCGCCGAGCCATGCTCGTGACAGGCCGAAGCGGAAGAATGCGGGAGAGCGTCAACGAGGTCGGCGCGTCGGAGGAGTTCAACTCTGCTCCGTATCGCCGTTGCGACCGAAGCTGATGGTGACGCTCGATCATGTCGAGGCAGAGCCGAAGGCGCATATCAGGCCAGCCGAACGGCTCAACGAGCAGCCGTTTCGCGAAACGGCGACCGTCCTCGTGTACACGTCTCGCGTGGAAGCAAGCGGGTAGGCGCCGATTTCGAATAGATAGCTCGCGCACAGGGCGACTTCACGATCGGATCCCGAGCGAAAGGTCAGCGGCGATCTGCTCCACGATGAGAAAGACGCGAGTACAATGACGTTCCATCGGTGTATCGGGACCACCCGTGGCCTTCGAAGCGCGTCGAGGGAGGCGCTCTGCGGCCGTGGAGACGAGGCCATCAGCCGCAAGAGCGGTCATCGTGCTTCCTCCGACCTCGTTGTTGTTCATTCGCAGCGCCTGCGGGCTGGCCTGTGGATCCCGACGACGCCTAACAAGTATTCGACAGTTTCGTGATGAGGCATTTTCCTCAGCGCCTAACGCTCTGTGCGTGAGCCGCTGGGTGGCGCGGCGCGGCTGGTAGGCCGTCGGCTCGACGCGCTCTTGTTAGACGGCTCGCGGCTAGAAGGGTATGTCATCGTCTGTCACGTCTTGCCGGCCCGTCGCGGGTTCCTCAAGCGCCGAGATCCCGTGAGCTGCAAAGCAGTTCGCTGATCCGCGCCCGAAGCACTTCGGACCTGAGGAAACCAGTGGGCTTTCAGCCGCCCCGTCGCGCAGCTGCTCGGCGTACGCGCGAGGAAGGCCAGTTATGGAGGCTAGGTGACCTAGTCTTTCCACGGCGGCTTCCTCGGTCGGCGCCGCCAGACTTGTAGCGACCAAGCACGAGTATGCGGGCACGAGTGCGTGGTGATCGCCACGAGAATACGTCAAATATCCCATCGGCGACCTGCGCTACCGTTCTGCTCAGGATGCCTGAAGGCCCTGGTATTTAGCAATGAACCCGTATGGGTTGAGCCCACGAATAACTGGAACCACCAAAATGCCGCGCTCTACCGCGATTCCGACTTCCTGGTCGGTCCAGTTTGCTCCTTGGAAGCCGGACATGAGCACGGCCGCCATCGCATCCATCGAGTACAGGGCCGCCTCCGATTTCATCCTGCCATTCTTTTGTAGGTTCGATATCTGGCGTGAGCAACGAATCCGGAGATTCCAAACCGCTTTAATGAGGCCTGGAGCGCGCCAACGGTCCGTTTGAAGGTCGCCAAGTGGCTGATGAATCAGCCGGAAGTGATCTGCTTCCCAGAACGCACTCTGTCACTGCGTGATCTGGCGTAACCTGCGGTACTTGTGGGGAATGTCGAGAGTTCATCGGCGATCCGAAGAATGAGGTCAGGCGGCGAGTACACCAACAGATCCTTCACGAAGACCCACTTGCTGTTGACGCCGGAGGTCTGCCGATCGGTATCGACGCCAAAGGCCCGGAGGTAGGCACTAATCTCCGGATAGCCGTCATGCGCGATTGGAGTTCACGCCCGATGCGGTCGATGAGACTGATTCTCTCGATCTGCTTCATCGCAATATGATGCCGTCTAACGCCGGCGGTCAGCCGCGCGGGCCGACACTTGCACGACAACCGAGAAGATAGTCGGCCCCCCTGCAGTCGATCGTCGCTTTCTCCGATCGAGACTTTCTGCAACTGCGGAAGGGACTTCAAGACGTACTCTCAACCGATTCGCGTGCGGCAGCGTCCGCAGCGATGGTCATCCATAGGGCCGCCGCGCTGATAAGCCACCGGGCACGATTTATCGTTCGCATCTGCATCCTCTCTCAGGGCCGCAGCCACAACAGCCCGTTGAAAAGGCTGTCGGGGGCGCATAGTGCCGGCGCGGGAGGGGCGGCGATGGCGCTGGGGCGCGACGCGGGGGCAGGAGCCGGGGATGTGGGTCGCGACGACGAGCTTGCCGCGCTCGGCAGGGCCACGTTCCGCGGTTGAACGCGCTGTTGGCCGGGCGCAGTTCGACGCGTTCGCGGAGTCACCAGTGTGCGCCAATGCCGCCGAGAAGTTAGGAATGACCTCGTTCCGCCGGGCGTCTACTTTCGGATGCTGCTGGTCGGGTAGCTGAGGGCCTCGACGGGCAGCGCGCCGTGCATTGGCGGTGCGGTGACGATCCTGGCGCTGCAGAGGTTTCTCGGGCTGGGCGTGACCAAGCCGGTGCCCGAGCATTCGTCGCTGGCGGTGACGCGCCAGCGGCTGCCGCTGGCGGTCCACACGAGGCGGTGTTCGCGCGGATCTTGGGCTCGCCGCGACCAAGGGCTTGCTGCGCGGGAAGACGGTGGCGGTCGATGCGACCACGTTGGAAGCGAACGCGGCGATGAAAATCGGTCGTGCGGCGCGCCGCAGGGGCAATGGCGGCAATATATTCGTCGGCTCGCCACCGAGGAGGGCGTGGCGAACCCGACCGAGGAAGACGGCGCGGCGCCTCGATCGCCGGCGCAAGTAGCCAGCGCCGATTGGCGGTCGAGCAGCGATCCCGCGAGTCGCATCACGAGATGAAAGACGGGCGGACGCACCTGGCCTATAAGGCCGAGCACGTCATCGATCTCGACACACGGAAATAATTCTCGCACCGCGAATCTATCCGGGCGATGCGGGCGATACGGCGACGGTCAGGGATATGAAGCTTGCAGAAGGCTGAGCGTGGCGACGCCTTGCCGTCCAGTGGTGATCGAAGACGTCGTGGCGGACAAGGGCTATCACGCCGCGGCCACGCTGGCGGCGTGTGCAGCGCCGGGGACTGCGGACGTACATCCCAGACAAAGTGCGGCCGGCGCCGGTGGCACGACAAGCCGACTGGCCGTGGGCTCGCGTATCGTGACAACCGACGACGGGTCGCAGGGCGCGGAGATCGGCGGCTCCAACTGGCGGCGGTCAGGCGCGTGGAACGGAGCTTCGCGCACACACCTGCGGCAGCGGGGCAACGGCGGACCTGGCTGCGGGGCCACGGGGAGCGTCAGAAGCGCTACCCTGCTCACGGCCGCGGCGCGCAATCTCGGCCTCATCATGCGGCAGCTCTTCGGCATCGGCACGCCGCGCAGCCCCTCACGGGGGCTCGTCGCGCGACTCTGCGACATCGTCCACGCCGTCAGCGCGCTCGTGACCTGGCTGTCGCCTTCAGGTCGCGGCAGTGGGCGCCGTCACTGCAGCTCACGCCCGATGGCACCGCCGATGCGCCGCCGTGCTTGTGGCTAGAAAGTCGCCCTTCTTCAACGGGCTGCTAACGACCTGCGGTTGAGCGGCCGGCGGTAGCCAGCGTACGGCCATGACGAGCCGCTTCGACGCCGGTCCGCTCCAGCCGCGGGTTAGACGGCAGCCCGTTACTCCGAACGCGTGGCAAGACGGGGCACGAGACTGCCCGTTCGTTTCGCGTAGCTCTCATAGGCGGCTCCAAACTTGGACGCCAGTAGTGCGTCCTCCTGGCGGGTCTGCAGGTAGGTACCGAAGACCGACACAGGCCATAGCAGGAGAAGAATCGCGTTCGTGGTTCCTAGCGCTGCGCCGAGCCAGAGGCCGAGGTCGCCTGAGTACGCCGGATGACGCACGAAGCGATAGGGACCAGACGTGACCAAGTCGTGATCCGATAGGACCACGGCCTGCGGCACGAGAAACCGCCCCAGCGTCGCGGCCGCCCACAGAAGCATACCGGCTGCGTACAGGCTCACGACGAATCCCAACAGGCGCACCGGGAGCCAATGCACGTCGAGTTCACCGACACGCCTGAAGATCAGAAGCGGAGGGACCACGAAATTGAGAAGCACCAGGAATGGGGGCAGAAACCGAGCGACGACCCTGCGCGCGCCGCTCGGGGGTGACCTTGAGGCTCGCTGGGATGACCTTCGCGACGAAGACCGCGATGCTGATGACGTAGAACCCGAGAAAGTAGAGGCGCAAGGCGTGTTCCATCGCTCTAGACCCTCCGCCACCGTCTAACGACCAAGGAACGGACGCCGGGTCTCGTGGGCAAAACCGAATCGCCGCCACCGCCCCTGCCGTGTTTGCGTACGGACTGGCCGGCACACACCAGATCGCGCCGAAGTCACCGAGGTCCTCGACGGTATCCGCACCCAGGCTAGAAGTGTGTACCCAGGTCCAATTGACGGAGAAGCCGCTCTCGGCTGCCGCACGGTCTAGTGCCGCGGGGATCGCCTTGTGGGCGCTGACAGTTGGGTTGTAGTCGCCGATGAGCGCAACACTGGGCATGTTCTTCATCTGTGCGGAATCCGGCTGTTGCCTCCGGCTGTCTAACGACCTCGCGCTGAGCGGCCCGCGGCCACCGCGGCCCGCAAGAAGCAGCCCACGTCCCCGCGGGTCCGCTCCAGCGCGTTGTTAGCCGGCCTGAGACTCAACCTTTTCACGGATGAACGCCCGTGCCATCGCAAGCCACTGCCGCCTCGCGCTCTGCCAGGCACTTCAGGGTGAGAAGCTGTTTGCGCATCATGATGAAGTCGGCCAGGGGCCCGAGCTGGCGCATGGGGTAGCGAAGCAGGGATAGCCGGGGGTAGGCCATAGCGAGCTTCACAACGAGCCGGCAACGCCGATCGGTCGAAGGGACAATCAGGTAGGTGACGGCGTAGATGCCGAAGAGTGGACCCAGCGCGGTGCCGGAAAGGGTCAGATGGCGGTTCTTCTCGAACTCGACCAGGCCGAACCCCATCACGCGCTGGCCGATCTGGAGCTCGTCGAGCCCTGGGATGAGCCGGCGCGGACTGTGGCGGCCGAAGTTGTTGATCCAATCGTAGCTGTAGGGCGCGCTCCGAAGCTGGCATAACCAGCGAAAAGGACCGGTGCGGGCGCCTCCACGTGGACCGCTCGATACACCACGTCATCGTGGTCAGGTAGGTGGCGATCGCACGGGAACGGCAGCCGCCGCCCTCAGCCGTTGAGCCCCATGTCCGCACGTTTGGCCACCGCATCAGAGATCACCCGAAGGCGTCTTCTCTACCAAGGGGACGTGACGGCTATCCATGCCAGCGGAGGTCGTATCGCAAGGCGGCTAACGAGAATTGGATGGTTCCACGTAAGCCACTGCCACAGCGAATAGCTGCAAGCTAACGCCGGGTCATCAAAACATCTGAGATAAGAACAAAGACCAGTAAGCTCGAGCAATTGGATCATTCTCTCCTCACCTCCGTGGCGGGTTAGCTTGCGTGGGATTGCGAGGTATGCCCGCGTCGGGCGAGGGGCTCGGAAGGGGAAGGGAATCGCGGGTGTTGCTTCCCGTTGCCGCGACCAGACGGTCCAACGGAGACCGCACGGCGCCGGGTCCGTGGTTGAGCACGTGAGTGTAGATCATCGTCGGGCAACTCGACGCCCAGCACGGGCCATAGAGGAAGAGGAGCGCCGCGAGTGCTTGGTTCTGCGTGGGGCGCTGACCTTCGACTCGACGGCCAGAAAAGACAGGAAACGCGATACTTCGGCGGCGCCCATCTCGGCGGGATGACGCTGTGCCGGAAGAGGATGAAGCGACGGATCCACCTGACGTAAGCGCGCCCGTGCGCCGGCTGTGGTGACGCAGGCGGAGGGCGATGGCGTTGCGCGTAGCTTGAGGAGCGCTGAGGCGCCGGCGCGGGTCGGCCTTTGTCAACCGCGCTCGCCGCGTTCCCACAGCGGGCGAGGTCGAGCACGATGACCTCGAACGGCGCGATGCGGACGCGCTCGTCTCCGACATGCGTGCTGGCCAGCACCCACACGCCGTCTTGAAGGTCGTATGCCTCGACGGTTGCGGCGGCGGATCGACGAGCCAGAGGTGCTCGACCCGTTCGCGCGCGTAGATCGGCATCTTGCGGTGGCGATCGAGGAGGCGGGTCGTCGGCGACGAGACTTCACGCACCCAATCCGGTGCGAGGGGTCACGCCGACGACGTCCGGAAGGGTGGGGCATGCGCGACCGGCGCGCCAGCCCCGCGAGATCAGGAACGAGACATCGCCGCCAAGATGGAGCTCGGGTTCGAAGAGCAGCCACCAACCTCCGAGACCGTCGGGATCGCCCGGGTGGACGGTTGAAGCGGTCGAACAGTTGGCCCCCGATGACCGACGTCGCCAGGGCATGTCGAAGCGCAGGTCGCGGGACTGGCGATGAGCTCGCCGTCGACGATCTCGGCGACGAACTGCTCGGGGATCGCGCAGAGTCGTCGTGGTAGCCTTCCGGCGCGGCGTCGACATGCGCCGACGCTAGCACGGGTCGCGCGCGCGACCACACCCGATCGGCGACGAGTAGCGTTGGGCGGCGGCTACGATGCGCGGATGGTCGGTCCAGGGGCGCCGCGCCGTCGGCGCCGAAGAGGTAAACCCGCGCGGGATCCACCGCGAGCGTCACCGGCTGTCCCGCCGCCAGCGTGTGCATGCCCGGGAGACGGGCGATCAGCCGCGCGTCGCCGTCGCCGGTGTGGAGGTGGGCGAGCGTCGTCGTGGCCGAGCCATTCGACGTGCTCGACGGTCGAGGCGGAGCGTCCCCGCCGTGCCGTCGGCGGCGAGCGTCAGTGCTTCGGGGCGGATGCCGACGGTGATCGTCGCTGGCTCGCCGCCGAGCGCGGCGACGCTGACGCGATCCGCAACGTCCCGCCGCTGACGCTCGACCGCGGCGCCGCCGCTCGCGTCCGGTACGAGGCGCCCGGCAGCAGGTTCATCGGCGGGTTGCCGATGAAGCCGGCGACGAACGCGTTCGCCGGGTGGTCGTAGAGCTCGCGCGGGCTCGCGACCTGCTGCAGCGGCCGGCGTTCAGCACCGCGACGCGATGCCCGAGCGTCATCGCCTCGCACCTGGTCGTGGGTCACGTAGAGCATCGTCGTCTGCGTCCGCTCCTGCAGCTCGGCGATCTCGGCGCGCACGTCGACGCGCAGCTTGGCGTCGAGGTTCGAGAGCGGCTCGTCGAGGAGCGACACCGCCGGCTCGCGCACGAGCGCGCGTCCCATGGCGACGCGCTGGCGCTGGCCGCCGGAGAGCTGCTTCGGCAGGCGCTCCGAGCAGCGGCTCGAGGTCGAGCTGCGCGCGCGACGGTCGCGACCCGCTGGTCGATCTCGGCGCGCGCGGCGCCGCGCATGCGGAGCGGGAACTCGAGGTTCCGCGCGCACCGTCATGTGCGGGTAGAGCGCGTAGTCCTGGAACACCATGGCGACGTTCCGGCCTGCGGCGGCGAGCGTCGTTGACGACCGTGTCGCCGATGCGCGATCTCGCCGCTCGTCGACTCCTCGAGCCCGGCGATCAGCCGGAGCACGGTCGATTTGCCGCAGCCCGAGGGACCGACCAGCACGCAGCAGCTCGCCGTCGGCGACCTCGAGCGTGACGTCGTCGACGCCGCGCGCGCCGTTCGGATAGACCTTCGGCGAGGTGCAACGAGCGCGACCCGGGCCACGGCGCTCTTCTATTCGAAGAAGCGCTCGTCGCCGAGGATCGCGATGCGCGCGCTTAGCGATCGGATCGGCGGCGAAGAGGTCGGTGATGGCGTGCGGCCGCAGGTGGTTGGCGAGCGCGACCAGCGTCATCGCCTGGTCGAGCGCGAGGTAGCGCGTGCGCGACCTGTCCGCTCGTCGGGTCGACGGCGTCGTAGAGGCCGAAGTCGCCGTAGACGTCGTAGCGCTCGGCCAGGCGGCGGAGGTTGGCGACGCGCCTCGGCCGGCGTGACCGCGAGCGCGAGCGCGCTGGCGTGCGGCGTCACGACGCCCGGCGCCGTAGCCGCGCGATGCCGAGCACGCGCACGCCGTACTCGCGATAGCCGTCGCCGCGGCGGCATGGCGCTCGGCGACAGGCCCCAGACCGGGTAGCCGAGCGTCTCGAGCGCGTAGCGGCGCTGGACGGTCGCGTGCGCGACGTCGTTGGCGCCGAGGCTCTGCGGCGCGACGCGCTGCCTCGTCGAGCACGAGCGTCGGCATCAAGCGCCTCGAACATGCTGCCGCCCCACGACGGCACGTAGCGCACGCCCTCCCACTCGTAGTAGCCGCCGCGGACCGTGCGTGCCGCGGACCGTCTTCTGGCGCGCGCGCCGATCGGCGGCTCGTTCTGCCACGCGGCAGTCGGCCGGATAGGTGCGCGACCATGTGGAACCAGTGCTCGCTCGGGGACGTCGCCCTTGCCGATCGCGAGCAGCGCGCCCGAGGCGCGCCTCGGTGTAGAAGCACGCCGTAGTGGTAGCGCGAGCGCGCGCGGCGGTGGACGAAGTAGCCGTGCGACATGCAGCGCCGAGCTCGGTCGTAGAAGAAGCGGTAGTCCATGCGGCTCGATCAGCGGTCGATGCGGCGCCGCGAGCGCGGGAAACGCAGCGCGCGCGACCATCAGGCCGGCCGTCAGCCACGACGAGTCGACGAACGAGATGAAGTTGCTGGTGCGCTCGAGCGAGGTGGTGTCGTAGTAGTTGAAGAAGAAGCCCTCGTGCGTCTCGAGGCGGTCGAGCGTGTCGAGCGTGCGAGTCGATCGCGGCGACGCGCGTCCGCCTCGGCGCACGAGGCCGAGCTCGACGCGGCGACGACCGCGATCAGGTGCAGGCCGACGTTGGTGACGTTGGTGTAGTCGCCGACGCTGCCGGTCGGCGGGCCGTCGACGCCGGCGTCGAGGCGCACGTGATCGACCGGCAGGCCGTTCTCGCGGTCGGTGAAGGCGTCGAGGCCGCGCCACGTGTCGCGGGCGAGCCGCTCGAGAAAGCCGCGGTCGTCGGCGGGAAGGCGCGCGCGGTCCGGCGCGTCCCGACGGCCGGCCAGCCCTTCAGGCGCGCCTGCACCGACGGTCGCGCGGCGACTCTCGCCGCCGAGCGCGTCCTCCCAGGCCTTCTTCTTCGGCGTCACGACCGGGTCGTCTTCCCAGATCGGCGTGTCGCCTCCGATCCGGGTCGTCGATTCGAGCGGGCAGGGGGTGAGCGGCTCGGCAGTCGCCGCGCGCCCGCGGACTCGCTGGCGAGGCAGCACGCCACCACGGCCGCGAGCAGCGAGAGCCACCGGTGTTCGCCCCGTCGGCCGCGGCCATGCGTACGGACGTCATTCTGCCAGAAAAGGCAGGACGCCCGTCTCCGAACGCAAGCTCCGGCCTGGGACGCGCCGCTTGACGCCCATCGCGGCTGCCCTCCCATACCTCTATGGGTCGCATTCGCGCTGGAGTCGAGCGGCCACGCACGCCTTCCCGGCGGGCTTCGTCTGGGGCACGGCGACCGCCGCCCACCAGGTCGAGGGCGGCAACTGGAACAACGACTGGTGGGCGTGGGAGCACGCGCCCGGCACGCCCTGTCGCGAGCCGAGCGGCGACGCGTGCGACCACTACCATCGCTACCCCGACGACCTCGATCTGCTCGCCGGCCTCGGGTTCAACGCCTATCGCTTCTCGCTCGAGTGGAGCCGCATCGAGCCCGAGGACGGCGAGTTCTCGACGCGCGGCGCTCGACCACTACCGGCGCATGTGCGACGCGTGCCTCGAGCGCGGCCTCGCGCCGATCGTCACCTTCCACCACTTCACGACGCCGCGCTGGGTGGCGGCGCGCGGCGGCTGGACCGGCGCCGGCGACCGCCGAGCTCTTCGCGCGCTTCTGCGCGCGCGCGCAGCGCGGCACCTGGGCGACGTCGTCGGCCGCGTCGTGCACGCTGAACGAGCCGAACATCGTCGCCGACGTCGGCCATCGCTGGGGACTCTTTCCGCCCGGCGAGCGCGATCCCGCGCTCCGCGCTGCGCGCCAACGAGGTGTTGATCGCGGCCCATCGCCTGGCGGTCGAGCGCGATCCGGAGCGGGCCGGGCCGGGCGCCGATCGGTCTCACGCTCGCGATGCAGGACTATCAGGCGGTCGACGGCGGCGAGGCGGCTCCGCGACCGCGAGCGGCGCGACATGGAGGACGTCTTCCTCGCGGCGGCGCGCGGCGACGACTTCGTCGGCGTGCAGACCTACACGCCGGACGCGCGCTCGGCCCGGACGGCCTGCGCCGGCCGCGGCCCGGCGCGCGCGTCACCCAGATGGGATGGGAGTTCTGGCCCGAGGCGCTCGAGGCGACGCATCCGCCGCGCCCGTGCGCTCGCCGAGCGTGCCGATCCTGGTCACCGAGAACGGCGTCGCGATCGACGACGACCGCGAGCGCATCGAGTACGTCGAGCGCGCGCTGCCGCGGCGTGCTCGCGTGCCTCGCCGACGGGCTCGCCGGTCCGCGGGCTACGTCTACTGGAGCCTGCTCGACAACTTCGAATGGGCGTTCGGCTACGCGCCGCACGTTCGGCCTGATCGCGGTCGACCGCTCGACGCCAGGCGCGCAGCCGCGCCCGAGCGCGCACTGGCTCGGCGCCGTCGCGCGCGCCAACGCGTCTCGTCGCGGTGAGCGGCGTGAGCTGACAAGCGCATGCTCTCCTTCAGTGACCCCACGGGGCCGGTGCCGCGGACGGAGCCTGTCGAGAGCGGCCGCCTCCGCCTCGAAGGTCCGGGCCATCGGCTCCTGCAGGACTGGAAGCTCGCGCACGTCCGCGCCGGTCGCGTATCTCGGCGCGCTCGGCATCGCGGCAGGCGAGCGCGACGTGCTCGCGCGCGAAGCGGTGACGCGCGCGGTGCGAGCGAGCCCTGGGACGAGGGCAGCGACGCCATCGACGTCACGCTGTCGCAGCTCCGAACGCTGCTGCTGCAGCGGCATCCCGCGCCGCCGCGGCCGTGGGACGGCAGCCTCGACGCGTTCCTCGCGTGGCGGCTCGACGACCGGCGTCGTGGCGGCATCCGGGGACGTCGCCGCTCCGCACCGCGCCCGGTACGCGACGGCGCACTTCGACTCGATGCCGCCGCTCCGCCGGACCGAGCATGGCGCCTGAGCCGATGGAGCGGCGCCTCCTCCGGCGCTGGTTCGGCCGTCTGCGCGGCGGGCGCACGGCCGCGACGCGCGTCGCGAGTTCCGCCGCCGCCGGCGCGCGCTACGCGTGGACGCGCGTCGCGTTCCGCCGCCGCCTGCTGCTCGCCACGCTCGTGCTCCTGCCGACCATCGTCGCGAGCGGGTTCATGGTGAACGTCCTGCCGCGGCGGCGGCAGCTCGACGCTCGAGGTCGTGATCGTCGTCGTCTTCGGCGTGCTCTTCGGCTGGATCTCGATCGGCTTCTGGGCGGCGCTGCATGGGCTTCTACTGCCTCGTCGCGCGGCGATCGTTTCGCGATCACCCGCGCCGCCGGCGACGGACGCCGCGCCCGGGATCGTCTGCCGAGCCGACCGCGATCGTGATGCCGATCTGCAACGAGCCCGTCGAGCGCGTCTTCGCCGGGCTGCGCGCGATCCAGACTCGCTCGCCGCGGTCGGCGCCGCCGAGCAGCTTCCACTTCTTCGTGCTCAGCGACACCGCCGTGCCGGCGACGATCGTCGCGCGAGGAGGAGGCGTGGGCCGAGTGGGCGCGCGACGTCGACGGCTTCGACCGCATCTTCTATCGCCGGCCGCCGCGTCCGCTTGCGCCGCAAGAGCGGCAACGTCGCCGACTTCTGCCGGCGCTGGGCGACGCGACTATCCGTTACATGGTGATGCTCGACGCCGACAGCGTGATGGCAGGGCGCGACGCTGGTGCGCATGGTCGAGCTCATGGAGACGCATCCGGACGTCGGCATCATCCAGACCGTGCCGGTCGCGGTGTCGCGGCGCTCGCTCTTCGCGCGCGTGCAGCAGTTCGCGAGCCGCGTCTACGGGCCGATGTTCTCCGCCGGCTTGCACTTCTGGCAGCTCGGCGACGGCCAGTACTGGGGCCACAACGCGATCGTCCGGACGCGCGCCGTTCATCGCAGCACTGCGCGCTCGCCGCGTCTGCCCGGCAAGCCGCCGCTCGGCGGCGAGATCCTGAGCCACGACTTCGTCGAGGCCGCGCTCGATGGGTCGCGCCGGCTGGACGACCTGGCTCGCCTACGACCTCGACGGCTCGTACGAGGAGGTGCCCGTCGACGCTGCTCGAGGAGATGAGCCGCGACCGGCGCTGGTGTCAGGGCAACCTGCAGCACCTCCGTCTCCTCTTCACCGAGGGCCTCTTCGGCGCGCACCGCACGCTCTTCCTGAACGGCGCGCTCTCGTACGTGTCGGCGCTGCTTGTGGGCGACCTTCCTCCTGCTCAGCACCTGGGAGGCGGTCGCCAACGTGTTCTTCGAGCCCGACTACTTCCCGTCCGGACCGAGCCTCTTTCCGGAGTGGCCGGTCTGGCGGCCGAACTGGGCGCTCTCGCTGCTCGCGGTCACCGGCATGATCCTGTTCGTGCCGAAGATCCTGAGCGTCCTCTTGATCGCCGTGCACGGGCAGGCGGCGCGCGTTCGGCGGCGTGCTGCGCACTGCTCGCGAGCGTGGTGCTCGACGTGGTGCTCTCGAGCCTCCTGGCGCCGATCCGGATGGCGTTCCACAGCCGCTTCGTCTTCACCAACCTGATCGGCCGGACGGTCGTGTGGCGCTCGCAGACCGCGCGAGGACGCCGAGACGTCGTGGGCCGACGCGATCCGCGCCCACGGCTTCGACACCGTCTTCGCGAGCGCCTGGGGCGTCGCGCTCTACGTGCCTGAACCCCGACTACTTCTGGTGGATGCTGCCGATCATCGGCGCGCTCGTGCTCGCGATCCCGGTGTCGGTCATGGCGAGCCGGGTCGCGACCGGGACAGCGCGCGCGCGAGCTCGGCTCTTCCTCACGCCCGAGGAGAACGATCCGCCGCGCCGAGATCCGCGCCGTCGCGGCCCGACTCGCGACGCCCGCGCGCCGCCGCGAAGCCGACGCGTTCCTCGCGACCGGCGTCGATCCCTACGTGAACGCGCTCCATCGTGCGCTCCTCCGTCCGGCGCGGACGCTCCGCGCGAGCATTCGCGCGCGCGCACGCCGCGCCTCGTCGACGAGGTCTTCCGGAAGGGGCCGGCGGCGGTCACCGACGACGAACGCCGCGCGCTCCTCCGCCACCCCGATCTCGTCGCCGAGCTCCACCGGCGCGTCTGGGACGAGGACGACCCGAAGCGCGCATCGCTCTGGCATTTGCCGCTCGACGGCATCGCCGGTCGCAGCAGCCGCGGCGTCTAGCCGCAGACGCCTTTTTCAGCAACCTGCTCGCTTGACGGTCGCGTTGTGGTGGGCGTACTGCACGGGGCGTGCAGCGTCGTACTCCCGAGATCGACGAGGACGTCGAGCTGCTGCGCCGCCTCGTCGAGGGGACGGCGCACTCGACCGGTGAAGAGTTCTTTCAGTCGCCGGTGCTCACCGACTGCCAGTGGGTGATCGAGGGCCCGAACGGCGCGGCCAAGATCCTCGGGCTTCATCGAACACGCTCCGGAGCCGGATGAAGAAGCTCGGGATCCACCGGTAGCCGCGCTAGGGCGCGATCTTGAACACCCGGTTGCCGCGGTCGGAGACGAGAGACGTTCCCGCTGCCGTCGACGGCGATGACCCCGGGGATCTGCAGCTGGTGTCCGGTGTGGTCGCCGAACAAGTCGATGATCTCCGTGATGCCGCCGCCGGACGCGATCTTGAAGGCGTTCCGGCTGCCGTTCGCGGCCACGTAGACGTTGCCCGTGCCGTCGACGGTGATCGCCCTGGGATCGGACAACGTGTGGCCGCCGCCGTCGCCGCTGGCATCGAGGATCTGGGTGATCGTGCCTCCGCTCGCGATCTTGAAGACGTTGTTGGTCAGGCGGCCGATGACGTAGGCGTTCCCGGCACCGTCGGCAGCGACGTCGAGGGGTTCGTCCAGGAGTGGACGCCGTCACCGCTCGCATCCAGGACCTGCACGATGTCGCCGTCCGGTGTGATCTTGAAGACGTTGTCGGAGTTGTTGGCGCTCACGAATACATTGCCGGAGCCGTCGACCGCGACGGCCGTCGGACCGAACATGGAGTGGACGCCATCGCCGAACTGGTTGAGGATCTGCGTGACCGTGCCGCCCGGCACGATCTTGAAGACGCCCTGAGGGGCACCGATGGCGGTCACGTAGACGTTCCCGCTCACGTCGTCGACCGCGACGTCTATGGGCGTAACGAGATCGGCGGCCCCGTCGATGATCGTCGTGATCACGCCGAGCGGAGTGATCTTGAAGGCGAAGTTGCCGATGGTGCTCGTCACGTAGACGTTGCCGCCGGAGTCGACGGCGACCCCGCTCGGAAATTGAACGCGTTGACGCCGTCGCCGGTCGCGTCGATGATCTTCGTGATCGTGCCGCCGGAGGTGATCTTGAACCCGTTGTTGCTGATGGCGCCGATCACGTAGGCGTTGCCGGTCGCGTCGGCTGCGACCCCAATGGCGTCGTCGAGCCTGTTGCCGGCCGCCGTCGCCGGTCGCGTCGATGATCTGCGTGATGTTCGTCGGCGGCGCGGTCGAGAGGTCGGCGTGGGCGTCGGCCCGCCCGGTGTCGCCGTCGGAGTCGGTGCGACGACGGTGTCGATGTCGACGACTTGCAGGAACGGCGTGTACTCGCTCACGACGCCGTCGATCTTGGTGGCGAGCGCGAGACTGAAGGCGCACCCGGGAATGGTGTCCTGGTAGGTCACCTCGATCTCGTCGTCGACCTCGGCGACGCCCGGCGGCGGTACCAGCGTCACCTCGAAGTGGTCGTCGAGCGCCACGTCGGCGCGCTGGACGGCGACTATCAACGAGGGTGGTGGCGCCACGCGTGCGGCCGCGACTGAGCGCTCCGCCGATCTTGTAGTGGAATTGGATCTTGCCGACGCCGCCGAAGGTGACGCGTGACGGGCCGCTCAGCCGCGTGAGGCCGCGTCCGAAGCCCGTCGACGATGGTCGTCCGCCGGCCGAGAGGACGCCGCCGAGGCGCCCTGGGTCCGACGCACGCCCTTCAGGAACTTGATGATGCTGCCGAACACGAATGGTCGAGGGGCGAAGGTCGCGCGCGTGGTGAGACTCGAGAGGGCGGGGGCGCAGGTGGCCGTGAGATCCGGGCCGAGCGTCCCGAGGTGACCGCTAGCGTCGAAGGCGCCGATCCGGGGATCGCCTGCCGTACCACCTCGGCGGCCGTGCATTGGGCGCGCGCTCTGGAGACAGGTGACGAGGGCGGTGGCGTCGCCGGGCGCGCGTCGTGCAGGTGGTCGCGAGCGCCGCGAACGCCAGGCCCGACGGGTCGCCGAGCGTCGCGAAGTCGACCGCGTCCGCGTCGCACCTCTTCGCGACCGCCGCTCGTGAGCTTCTCGAGGGCCGCGGTGATCTTGGCGTCGGCTTTGGTGCAGCCCGCGGTCGCGCCGGCGAGACATTTCGGGTCGTCGCTCTTGGTCTCGACGCAGCCGAGGACCTTCTGGGCGCAGGCCGCGAGCGTCTTCTCGAGGCTCGTGCCGAGACCCTGCCGCGCCTTGGTGAGCGCCTTGCCGCATTTTTCGACCGCCTTCCGCCGGTCGGCCGGCGCTCCGCATGCGCCGCAGCCGCCGTAGGTCGGTAGACCGTCGACGGGCGGGAGCGCGGTCGGGAGGAGGCCGAGGAGCTCGCCGGTGCGCGGACGGGCCTCGCCGTACGCCACGCCGGCGGCACGGTCGCGCGTCCGCAACACACAGGTCGCGAGCGGCTCGAGGCCCGTGCAGACGTCGAGCCCGAAGTCGGTCAGACACGCGCCCGCGACGTCACCCAAGCCGAGCCCGTCGACGCCGAGGAGGTCGGGGAGCCGGAGGTCGACGGCGCAGCTCTTGGCGCCGACGATTTTCGCGACCGCCTTGGTGAGGCTCGTCGCGGCCTTGTCGAGCTGCTTCGCGCACGTGCCGCCCGCGTTGGTGAGACAGGCGGGATCGTCGTGCTTGGTCTCGACGCAGGTGAGGGCGGCGTTGGCGCAGCCGTCGAGGGCTTTCTGCTTTCCCGCGAGGATCTTGGCGCCGGCTTTTGCGATCACCTTCTGGCAGGCGACCGCCGCCTTCCTGAGCTTGGCGGTCGCGAGATGCTCGTCGGCGGCGCTCGCGGAGCTCGCCTGCATGATCATCGGCCAGCAGCTGAGGAGTCCGAGCAGCGTGCGTCGGAGCGTGGTCCCGTGCGTCATATGTCGCCTGGAGGTGCGGAGCTGGCCCGAACGAGATCGATACGACGGTCGTGCGCTCGGGACAACTAGTAGCCCAGCGGCAATTGATGGTCGAGCGGATTCGTCCCCGCGAGCACCGCGGCGCCGTGCGCGCCGGCGCGCTCGCACGCGTCTTTGAGCGGCAGGCCCGCGACGAGATACCAGGTGAGCGCGCCCGCGAAGCTGTCGCCGGCGCCGTACGAGCCGGCGATCCGCGCGGGGCGGGCGCGGCGGCAGAACGGCTCACTGCCGGTCGCCGTGTCGATCCGGCCGCCGCGCGGTCCGTCGGTCAGCACGAGGGCACGCGGGGCCGCCGGGTAGGCGTTCGTGGCCTCCCGTGGGTCGTTCGCGCTCCCGACGACGACGTCGGCGACGATCCCAGAGGCGGCGATCGACGGCCGCGCGCGCGGGCCGTCACCACCACGAGACGCGCGCGTGCGCGGGCGGCCCGCGAGGATCGCGGGGTCCTGACCCGTGAAGAAGACGGCGTCGCAAGTCGCGAAGACGTCCCACGGCAGCGGATCCTCGAAGCGGGCCTGGAGCGGCGGTTGCATGACGACGATCGTGCGCTCGCCGTCGGGCGTCACGAGCACGAGGTCGGCGCTGTGCGGGGGCTCGCGCGGCGCGGTGTGGATGCTCGCGCCGGTCGCAACGAGACGCTGCTTCACCGCGGCACCGAGCGCGTCAGCGCCGATCGCAGTGAAGAAGTGCACCTCTGCGGGACTCCGCACGAGCTGGAAGAACGTGATCGCGCCGCCGCCGCCCGCCATGCAAGTCGGCGCTTCGAGGTGGAGGATGTCGCCGGGTCGCGGCAGGCTCGGCACGGCCGCCAGCGTCACGTGCTGTGCATGTCCGACGACCGCGATGCGGGGCCGGGCGGCGCTCATGACGCGCGCCGGCCCGCACGCGAGGCGACAGAGCAGGTGGCATGCGGCATCGGCGCGTCCTTAGCATTCGTTCCAGTGGAGGCGCCATCCGATCGACGCGATGGTCGCCCAGTGTCGCCGTCGCGACGCGCCGGCGGCCTCGGGTCCGCGTATTTCCGCGCCCCGCGCGTGGCGTGTCTCTTGCAGCAGCATCCGCCCGCTCAGCGCGTCCAGCGCGCCTGACGAAAGGGGAACGACCCGCATGCCGACCTTGGAACAGCTGCTCCGCGAAGCCGTCGACAAGAACGCCTCCGACTTGCATCTCAGCGCGGGCCAGCCGCCGCGCCTCCGGGTCGACGGCGACCTGGCGCCGCTCGACCATCCGGTGATGAGCCCCGAGGACGTGATGGCGTGCGTCGAGACCGTGTTGAACACGGACCAGAAGGCGCACTTTCACGCCGAGCACGAGCTCGATCTCGCGTGTGCGCTCCCGGACGTCGGGCGCTTCCGCGTGAACGTCTTCATGCAGAACCGCGGACCGGGGGCGGTGCTCCGCCGCATCCCGACCGTCATCCCCTCGCTCGAGTCGCTCGGCTTGCCGCCGATCTTCCCTCAGCTCTGCGAGCGCGAGCGCGGCCTCGTGCTCGTCACCGGCCCGACCGGCTCGGGCAAGTCGACGACGCTCGCCGCCATGGTCGACCACATCAACAACACCTGGGACGCACACATCCTGACCGTCGAGGACCCGATCGAGTTCGTGCACCAGTCGAAGCGCTGCCTCGTGAACCAGCGCGAGGTCGGGCCGCACACGGGCTCGTTCGCGACGCGCTGAAGAGCGCGCTCCGCGAGGATCCCGACGTGATCCTGGTCGGCGAGATGCGCGACCTGGAGACCATCTCGCTCGCGCTGACCGCGGCCGAGACCGGTCACCTCGTGTTCGGCACGCTGCACACGTCGAGCGCGCCGAAGACGATCGACCGCATCATCGACGTCTTCCCGTCCGGCCAGCAGGGACAGATCCGCACCATGCTCTCCGAGTCGCTCGAGGCCGTGATCGCCCAGACGCTGCTCAAGAAGAAGGGCGGCGGCCGCGTCGCCGCGTGCCGAGATCCTGGTCGGCATCCCGCCGTGCGGAACCTGATCCGCGAGGCCAAGCTGCACCAGATCCCGTCGGCGATGCAGACCGGCCAGCAGCACGGCATGCAGACGATGGACGCGGCAGTCGCGGAGCTCACCAAGAAAGGTGTGCTCGACCGCCCGGCGGCGACGCTGAAACCGTCGGAGGGCGGCATGGCGGCCGCCGGCGGCTCGCATTGATTCGCCGCGGCTTCGGTCATTCGAGTCCGCCCGTGCGCGTCGTGACGACGTTGCCGTAAAGTTGCCGTTCTCTGCGGAGGCTGTGGTGATGCCGGAGCGTCGCCCGCCGCCGCTCGCATCGTGAGGAGCGACCGAGAACCGATCACGCGTGTCGTTGATGCAACGACGTCTCTGACGTTTCGCTCTCCAGTGTGAAGCGGAAGTCTCGTGAGCAGCAGGGACCAAACGCGCGCCGCCCACGTCATCCCTCGCCTCGATGGGACGCGCGTCGTCGATCCTTGGCGCGGGAGCGGGGAACCAACTGCTGGTGCGACGACATCTCGAACAGTCGACAGAGGGCTTGACTGTGAATCTGCGCGAGGTACAAACATAGCCATATTCAAGATGTCTCGTCGCTCTCCTCAACTCGATCTCGCGCTGCGCGCGCCCCGGCGCTGGGGCGGACGCCGCGCGAAGGCCGGGCGAAGCCCGGCAAAATGCCGGGCCGCTCCATCGCAGCCGGGGCCCGTTCACCAGGCTGCCGACGCACGTCACGCTGCGGATCCGTGGCGACGTACCCTCGCTCCGCACCGTTCGGATCGTCCACGAGATCGAGCGCACCTTCGCCTCCGGGTGCGAACGGCCGGGCTTCCGTCTCGTGCACTACTCGCTGCAGGGCAATCACGCGCACCTGATCGTCGAGGCGGAGGACCGCGATGCCCTCGGGCGGGGAATGAAGGCGGTCGGCGCCCGCCTCGCCCGGGCCGTGAATCGCATGGCACGCCGGACGGGGCCTGTTCTGGCCGCCCGCTACCACCATCGGCTCCTGCCGACGCCGAGGGAGGTGCGAAACGCGCTGCGCTACGTCCTTCTGAATGCGCGCCGACACGCCTCGAACGCCCTGAACCCAGGCCCCGTTCGTGTTACCCCTGCGCGGCTCGATCCGGCGTCCTCAGGGCGTTGGTTCGACGGATGGAAGCCGGGCCGAGTGTCGACGAGCGAGCCGGCACGGGCGGCACCGAGTGTGCGCCCGTCGGTGGCGCGGGCGCGGACGTGGCTGCTGGCGACAGGTTGGCGCCGTCACGGCCTGATCGATCCGGCGGACGTGCCGGGCTGACCCGAGCGGCAACGCCGGACGACTGCACTGCGTTCTTGCTCGGCGGAAAGCAGAAGGCCTCCAAGGCGGCACGATCGTCAGCGTGAAAGCTGCCGTTTCGGGTGTGTCGAGTAGTCTCCGACGTCGCGAAGGAGATAAGGGTTCAGCATGACGAAAAGGCCCCGCGCGGAGTCGGACGCAGGTGTGGCCTGAGATGACTCGTCCATCCCTTGCAATCGACCTCTACTCCGACGCCGCGCTGGCCGACCCGTATTTGCTCTACCGCAAGATCCGCGACCTCGGGCCTGCGGTGGGGCTCACCGCGCACGACGCGTGGGCGGTGGGACGCTTCGACGACGTACGCGCCGCGCTCCGCGCCGACGACGTGCTCGTCTCCGGGCACGGCGTCGGCATGAACGACATGGTGAACGCGGAAGGATCGCGGATCACCCTCACGACCGACGGCGAGCTGCACCGCCAGCTCCGCTCCGTGCTCATGAAACCGATGATGCCGAGCTCGCTTCGGGCGGTGCAGGCCGAGGTCGAGGAGCTCGCCGACCGGCTCGTTGCCGATCTCGTACGACGCGAGTCCTTCGACGGGATCGCCGACTTCGCTCGGCACCTGCCGGTCGCGATCGTGTCGCGCCTCGTCGGTCTTCCCGAGGAAGGACGGCAGCGCATGCTCGAGTGGGCGAAGGCGACCTTCGACGCGCTCGGCACGATGAACACCCGCGGCCAGGCGGCGACCCCGCTCCTCTTCGAGATGATGCGTTATGCCGTGGGCGTGGAGCGCGCGACGCTCCGTCCCGAGGGCTGGGCGGCGCAGCTCTTCGCGGCGGCGGACGAAGGCAGGATCGAGCCGGCCGACGTCGCGAGTATGCTGGTCGACTACATCGCGCCGAGCGACACGACCATCCTCGGTCTCGGGCACCTGCTCTTCCAGCTCGGGCACGACCCCGAACAGTGGGCGATGATCCGCGCCGACCCCGAGCTCGTCCCGCGCGCGATCGACGAGGCGCTGCGTCTCGACGCGCCGGTGCGCGCGTTCAGCCGCTTCGCGGTCGCCGACTACGACGTCGCGGGGACGACGATCCCGAGAGGCGCGCGCGTCCTGATCCTCTTCGCATCGGGAAATCGCGACGAGCGTCGGTTCGTCGACCCGGATCGCTTCGACGTGGCCCGCGACGCCCGCGACCACCTCGGGTTCGGCCACGGCGTGCACCGCTGCGCCGGCTCGCACGTGGCGCAGCTCGAGATGCAGTCGCTACTGCGGGCGATGGTAGCCCGGGTCGCGACGATCGAGGTCGGTCCTCCGGAAGTGGGTCTCAACAACGTGCTCTACGGCTACCGGAGCTTTCGGGCGGCGTTCCGCGCCGAGGTGAGCATGACGACGACGGATCATCTCAGCGCGAGGTGAGCATGATGACGACGGACCACCTGAGCTTTGCCGAGCAAGCCCTCCACTACTTCGACCGGCCGCACGACGCGCTGCCGCGCCCGCCGCTCGGCGGTCCCGCGGCGTGGCGGGGCGCGGATCTCGCCAGCCGCGACGACTGGATCGTCACGCTCGCCGCGGCCGAGGTCGCCGATCTCGACGCGCTTCGCGAGACGCTCCGCGGACGCGGGCGGACGGTCGCGACGCTCCGGCGTGCCGACGTCGTCCTGCCGACGCTCGGGGCCAGGGTCGCGGCGTGGCGGCGCGAGCTCACCGACGGCCGCGGGTTTCTCGTGGTGCGCGGTCTCCCGGTCGAGCGCTGGGGCGACGACGATGCGGCGCTCGTGTACTGGGCCTTGGGTCTCGCGATCGGTCGACCGGGGGCGCAGAACCCGGAAGGGGATCTGCTCGGGCACGTGCGCGACACCGGCGAGGACGCGGGCGACCCTTCGTGCGTCGCTATCGCACGGCCGGCGACATCGCCTACCACTGCGACCTCGCCGACGCGGTCGGCTTGCTCTGTCTCCGCGCGGCGCGGGCGGGCGGCGCGAGTCGGCTGGTGAGCTCGGTCACCGTCTACAACGAGCTCGCCCGGCGGCGGCCGGACCTCGTGGCGCGACTCTTCGAGCCCGTCTACCTCGACCGGCGAAACGAGCAGAAGGACGGCGGGCCCGGTTGGGTGCCCGTGATCCCGTGCCGCTTCGCGTCCGGCAAGCTCCGGACGTTCTATCACAGCGACTACTTCCGCTCGGTCACACGCCACGCCGACGTGCCGCCCTTCACCGCGGCGGAGCAGGAGCTCCTCGATCTCTACGAGGCGATCGCCGCCGAGCCGGCGCTCCGACTCGACATGCAATTCGCCCCCGGCGACATCCAGCTCGTGTCGAATCACGTGATCCTGCACGCGCGCACGGCATACGAGGACGCCCCCGACCCGATGCGCCAACGACATCTCTTGCGCCTCTGGCTGAGCCTCGACGCAGACGCGTGAGCGAGTGGGCAAGCACAAGGAGAAGCATCCGGTGACGGACCGCGCTGGCGCCGCTCTTGCTGCCCGTCATCACGACCGCATGGCCGCATCGGGGGAACGCATGGTCGATCGCGAAAGTCGGACGATTCACGCTCACGGCCGTCGGGCCGGGGAGCGACCCGACGCCGGCGAACAACGTCACGACGGTCAGCCTCGACGTCTCCGACGACAACGACCGCTGAGCGTCAGGGCAGAATGATCCTGAACGCGTTGTCGCTTTCGCCGCCGGCGACGTCCATCGCTCAGGTCGTCGGGAGCGCGACCCCGCCGGCGAGAAGCTCTTCGACGACGGCGCGCCAGCGGACGCGGGCCGCCCGCATCTCGAGACGCGCGGCGCGGAGCTCAGCGCGGAGACGCCGCAGCTGGTCGGCGCGATCACGACCCCACTGCTTGCGGGCTTCCGCGAGCTCGCGCTCGCGCGTCGAGAGCGCCGCGGCGGCGCGCTGCACGCTCGTCGCCATCTCCGTGAAGCGCTCGCGCAAGTGCGCGAGCACGTGGTCGGAATGGCCCGTCGAGCGCTGCACTCGACAGGCGCTGCGAGTCGCAATCGAGCTCGGCGGCGACGATGCTGTCGGTCGGGACGCGGCGGAGATCCCACGCGAGGCCCAACATCTCGAGCCCGCGGATCAGCCACTTGGTCGGATCCCATGCGGCGCGGCCGATCGCCGTTGCGGTAGTCGGTCGCGAAGCGGTGATGAAAGTTGTGGTAGCCCTCGCCGAAGGTGAGGAACGCGGTCACGATGCTGTCGCGGGCCGAGATGCGCGCGGAGGTAGGGACGCCGGCCGATCCGGTGGGCGAGCGAGTTCACCAGGAAGCGTCGAGTGGTGGACGAGCACGACGCGGAAGATGCCCGCCCACAGCACGAAGCCCCACGGATGGCCGACGGCCCACCCGAGTCCGAACGGCACGACGAATCCCATGAAGACCGCGATCGCCATGTAGTGCTCGTGCTGCCAGCGGATCCACGGGTCGGCGACGAGGTCGGGGATGTTCGAGAAGTCCTCGGCCCGCTTGTGGTCGGTCACCAGGAGCCAGCCGATGTGGGCCCAGAAGAAGCCGCGGGTGATGCTGTAGGGATCCTCGTCGTGGTCGAGGTGCTTGTGGTGGCGACGGTGGTCGGAGCACCACGAGAGCACCGAGTGCTGGAACGCGGCGGCGCCGAAGAGCAGGTAGAAGACCTTCACGATGCGCGAGCACTCGTACGAGCCGTGCGCGAAGAGCCGGTGGTAGCCGGTCGTGATGCTGAACCCGGTCGCGCAGACGTAGAAGACGAAGACGGCGAGCTCGCTCGTCCCGACTCCCATCGCGTGGATGTGGAGCGCGCCCCCACACCAGGCCGACGAGCGGCGTCAGCAGCAAGAAGAGCGTCGTCACCCAGTTGACCCTGCGAAGCGTGCTACCCGTCGTCATGTCCATCATTCCGTCTCGTCCTCTTCCTCGATCTGAGGCAAAGCCGCGATCGTACTCGATTTTGGCCATGAGTCCATCCCGAAAAGCGTTGAACGCCGTTCCGTCGGGAGTGAACGCCTTCTGGACGAGAAAGGAATCTCACCATGCGTCGTTCATTCACCCTGATCCTCGTCGCCGTCGCGGCCGCCGCCGTCGTGACCGCCGGCCCGCGTGGCCGCCGCGCCCAACAGCTGCATCGCCGGGAAGCTCGCGTGCACCAACGCGTTCTCGAGCGCGGTTTCCAAGTGTTATGCCAAGATCTTCAAGACCGGCTTCGGCGGCGAGAACCAGGACAAGGCCGAGGAGTGCATCCGCAAGGCGCGCCGGAAGTTCGGCACCGCCGTCTCTCCGAAGCTGCAGTGCTGGGACAAGGTCGAGGGGAAGGAGAAGGCCGAGAAGCCCGAGACGGTGTGCCCGGCCAACATCCACGACGAGTTCGACGTCGACGAGCATGGTCGAGGACTTCACGCTCGACATCGTGCGCCACGAGGTCGCACCGGGCGGTCCGGTGCCGTCTCGGCAGCACCTGCAGCGCCGGCAAGGTCGCCTGCGTCGGGACGCTTCTTCAAGCAGCTCTTCAAGTGCGAGATCAAGGCGCACAAGGACGGCGTGCCGGCCGACGAGGCATGCATCGCGAAGGCGATCGACAAGTTCAGCGGCGGTGCCAACCCTGCGCAAGAGCTGCTTCGCGAAGCTCGAGGCCAAGCAGAAGCTCGGAAGCTCAAGTCGCTCTGCGACGCGACCGGCAACACGGCCACCGCGGGCTGGCAAGGCGGAGGAATTCGTCGTCTTCGTAATGATCGGCCTCGAGCCGTAGCAGGTTGCTGAAAAAGGGCCATCTGCTTCGTTGCTCGCTTGCACCCGGAGGGTGGTCATTCGCTTGTGCGGCATAGCTCCGCTATGCCTCCGCGCTCTCTCCTCACGCCTCGCATCTGACCCTTTTGAGCAACCTGCTGGCCGTGCCTCGTGCGCATGGAGGGGCGTCGCTTCGCTCCGCCCTTCAAATTTCAAATACGAAGGTCAAAGAATGAGATTGGTGGGGGCGGGAGCAAAGCGACCGCCCCTCCACGCGCACGAGGCAGCCCCAGCAGGTTGCTCAAAAGGTCGAGATGCGAGGCGCGACTGAGCGAACGCGGAGGCGTAGCGGAGCTACGCCGCACAAGTGAGCGAGTGAGCAACGAAGCAGATCGGCCTTTTTCAGCAACCTGCGGGGGCCAGGGATGAAGGTGCTGGTGCGGGCAGCGTAGTCGGCATACCCCGGGCGAGTCCGTGCGAGCTTCTTTTCGAGGAGCGGAACGCCAGAAAGGCGCGTCAACAAGTAGGTCATCACGATCGGCCCGACGATCGTGAACGGGTGACCGGTCGCGAGCGCGAAGCAGTAGAGGCCCCACCAGACGACCGCGTCGCCGAAGTAGTTGGGGTGGCGGGTGTAGCGCCAGAGGCCCCGATCCATGACGCGGCCTCGGTTCGCAGGGTCGGCCTTGAAGCGGGCGAGCTGGAAGTCGCCGACGCTCTCGACGCCGATGCCGACGATCACCAGCAGGGTGCCGAGGACGTCGAGGAGGCCGAGCTCGACCGGCGCCGGCGCCGCGACGGCGCGCTGCACCGGCAGCGAGATGACCCACATGAGCACGCCCTGGAGGCCGAAGACGACGGCGAGGCTCACGATCCAGAAGCGCGCCCCGTAGTGCCGGCGCATCGCCTGGTAGCGGTAGTCCTCGCCGGCGCCCCAGTTGCGCCAGAGGAGGTAGGCGGCGAGCCGGCCGCCCCAGACCGTGACGAGCGCGGTCACGAGCCAGGCGCGCGCCATGGCGCCGTCGGTATGCGCCTCCGTCCAATGCGCGACCAGGACGAAGCCGAGTCCCCAGAAGACGTCGACGATGCTGACGTCGTGGAACGCGAGGCTCAAGAGCCAGAGCGCCGACCATGGCGGCGGCGATCAACATCGCGGTCGCGATCAGCACGGGGGTCTCCTTGGCAGACGGGGATGGCGGCGACAAACCCACCTCCATCCTCGGCGGACCCGTACGCTGTGTGCTAGGGAGGCGCGTGGCGACGATCCCTCCGAGGGCAGGCTCGTGGTCGGCGCCGACCCGCGCGACCGTCTGGCCCGCGAGCTCGGGATGCTCGACGCGACGATGCTCGTCGTGTCGTCGGTGATCGGCTCGGGCATCTTTCCTCACGCCCGCGGCGATCGCGGGGCTGCTGCCGCATCCCGGCCTGATCCTCTCCGGCCTGGCTCGCCGGCGGCGTGCTCTCCGCTCGCGGGCGCGCTCGCCAACGCCGAGCTCGGGGCCATGTATCCGCGCGCCGGCGGCGACTACGTCTACCTCCGCGAGGGCTACCACCCGGTCGCCGGGTTTCTCATCGGGTGGCTGAGCTTCTTCGTGATCTACGCCGGGACGGTCGCGTCGTTGGCGGCGGCGTTCGCGGAGGCGTTGGCCCCGCACTTCGGGCTCGGGTCCGCTCGGCGTCCTCGCGCTCGCGATCGCGGCGACGGTCGTCACCTCGGCGATCAACTACGCCGGGGTGCGACGCGGCGTGCAGGTCAACAACTGGAGCAGCTACGTGAAGCTCGCCGGCGTGGCGGTGTTCGTGGTCGCGGCGGCGGTCGTCGGCGGCGGAGACGTGCCGACCGGCTCAGGCCGCTCGTCGCCGGGGCGACGAGCGCGGCGCCGCTCGCAGCCTTCGGCTTGGCGCTCTCGCCGGTGCTCTTCACCTATCTCGGCTGGAACGCGCCGGTGTACGTGGCGAGCGAGATCCGCGATCCGGCGCGCACGCTGCCGCGCTCGCTCTTTCTCGGGCTCGGGCTCTGCACGCTCGCGTACCTCGCGCTGAACGTCGTCTACCTCTATGCGCTGCCGCTCGACGCCGCATGCGCGCCGAGCCGAACGCAGGGGCGGCGACTGCGCGCGCTCTCTTCGGGCCGATCGCCGGGCGCCTGATGAGCGCGTTCGTGATCGCCTCGATCCTCGGCACGCTGAACGCGACGATCCTCGTCGGTCCGCGGATCGCGTACGCGATGGCGCTCGACGGGCTCTTCGTCGGCGGGGCGCGACGAGGTGCACCCCGAGCTATCGGACGCCGCATCGTGCGATCGTCGTGCAGGCCGTCGTCGCGGTGGCGCTCCTGCTCGTCCTGCGGCGCTTTCCGAGCGTCCTCGACTACACGACGTTCGCGATCGTGCTCGCGACCATGGCCGACACGGCGGTGCTCTACTCGCCTGCGGCGCATCCGGCCCGACCTGCCGCGTCCGTATCGCGCGTGGGGCTACCCGCTCGTGCCCGGCGCTCTATCTCATCGCCAACGCCGGCGTGGCGCTCGCGATGCTGTTGCGGACGGCCGCTCGAGTGCGCGATCGGTCTCGCGGTGCTGCTCGCGGGCTGGCCGTTCTACCTCTGGCTGCGTTCGCGCTCCGCAGGTTGCTGAAAAAGGGCCATCTGCTTCGTTGCTCGGTCGTTCGCTTGTGCGGCATAGCTCCGCTATGCCTCCGCGCTCTCTCCCTCGCGCCTCGCATCTGACCCTTTTGAGCAACCTGCTCGGGGTGCCTCGTGCGCGTGGTGGAGCGGTCGCTTCGCTCCCGCTCTACAATTTCTTCATTAGCGCTGATCCGTAGCTTTGAAATTGAAGGGCGGAGCGAAGCGACGCCCTACCATGCGCACGAGGCAGCCCCGGCAGGTTGCTCAAAAAGGGTCAGATGCGAGGCGCGACCGAACGAACGCGGAGGCGTAGCGGAGCTACGCCGCACAAGTGAGAGAGGAGCAACGAAGCAGATGGCCTTTCAGCAACCTGCCAGGACGCTGCTGGCGCGGCTCGACCGCCGGGCTCGACGGCGCGTGCGCGCGCGTCCGCGCCGCGCCCGCGTGAGCCTGCTCGAGCACCAGGTAGGCGGCCGGCGACGACGAAGATCGTGAGCACCGTCGAGAAGACCATGCCGCCCGCGACGGCGACGCCGAGCGGGGCGCGCAGCTCGCCGCCCGCGCCGCTGCCGATCGCGATCGGCAGGATGCCGACGACGGTCGCGATCGCGGTCATGAGGATCGGGCCGGAAGCGCGTGACCGACGCCTCGAACGATGGCGGTCGGCGAGGTCGCTGCCGCTGCTCGCGCAGCTGGTTCGCGAACTCGACGATCAGGATCGAGTTCTTGGTGACGAGGCCGATCAGCATGACGAGACCGATCTGGCTGAAGAGGTTCAGCGTGTTGCCGGTGAGCCTGAGGGTCGACGAGCGCGCCCGGTGAACGAGAGCGCGACGGCGATCATCAGCACTGTCGGATGCCGAGACGCTCTCGAACTGCGCCGCCAGCACCAGATAGATGATGACGACGGCGAGCAGGTAGGCGAACGGCGAGCGCGTTGCCCGACGCGTAGAAGTCCTCCGACTCGCCCGAGAACGTCGAGCCGGTAGCCGGGCCGCGTCGCCGATGACCTCCGGTCGGCGAGCGCCTGGATGCGGTCGAGCGACGCTGCCGAGCGCGCACGCCCGGCAGCGAGGTCGCCGATGAGCGTCGCCGAGCGCAGGCGGTCGAAGTGCGGCAGGCCGCGCGGCGCGATCGACTCGCGCACGCGCGACGACGCGACTGCGAGCGGGATCAGCTCGCTCGTGCTTGCCGCGCACGTAGAGCTCGAGCAGCTCGCGCGGGGCGGCGCGGATCGTCCTGCTTCGAGCTGCACCATCACCTTGTAGGTCTCGCCGCCGAGCTTGAAGGTCGAGAGGTCGAGGCCGCCGAGCAGGATCTGCAGGGTCGAGGCGATCGTCGCGCACCGACACGCCGAGGTCGGCTGCGCGGTTGCGGTCGATCGTCGACGACGAGCTGCGGCTTGTTGAGCACGAGGTCGCTCCGCACGTTGACGAAGCCCGGGATCGCTCGCGGGCGCGGCGCGACGATCTCGTCGGCGTAGCTTCGAGAGCTCGTACACGTCGGGGCCCTGGATGACGAGCGAGACCGGGGTGCGCGTCGAAGCTCTGTGCCGAGCGACGGCGGGCTGATCGGGAACGCCAGCATGCCGGCGACGCGATGGAGCGCGGGAAGAGCCCGCCGATGATCGCCTGCTGCGAGTGCTCGCGCTCCTCCCACGGGTCGAGGCGTGACGAACATGGCGCCCTCGTTCACGAGCGCCCGGGCCGCCGCATGCCGAGCGCGACGACCGAGAAGCCCTTGGCGACGTTCGGCGCCGACGAGCACGATGTCCTCGACCTGGCTGCTGGTAGCGGTCGGTGTCGGTCGAGCGTGCTGCCCTCGGGCGCTCGCGTGAGACGAGAGACTGTTGCCGCGGTCGGCGGTCGGGACGAACTCGCGCGGCGACCACCTGCAGGAGCCAGAGCCCGAGCGCGACACCAGACGCACCGCCGACGGCGAGCACGAACGGCGCGTGCGCGAGCGCGATCGCGAGCAGCGCGGCGGTACGCCGTCGGTCAGGCGGTCGAAGCCGCGCTCGAGGCAGCGCTTGAGGCCGTGCTCGGCGGTCGCGGGGCGCACGCACGCGCGCGCACATCATCGGGCGCGAGCGTCAGCGCGACGAATCCGGAGATCGCCGACCGACGCCGCGACCGTGACGCCGAACTCGCGGAAGAGGCGGCCCGGTCTTGTCGGTGAGGAACGCGAGCGGCAGGAACACCGCGATCACCGAGACGGTGGTCGCGAGCACCGCGAACGAGATCTCGTCCATGCCGCGATGCGCGGCCTCCATGCGCGGCGTGCCGCCCTCGACCCAGCGGGTGACGTTCTCGAGGACGACGATCGCGTCGTCGACCACGAGGCCGATCGCCAGGGTGAGGCCCATCAGCGTCAGCGTGTTGATCGAGAAGCCGAAGAGGTCGAGGACGGCGAAGGTGCCGATGACCGAGACCGGGATCGCGACCGCCGGCACGAGCGTCGCGCGCAGGCTGCGCAGGAAGAGGTAGATCACCGCGACGACCAGCAGCGATGGCCTCGAAGATCGTGCGCGTCACGTCGGCGACCGAGCGCCGGATGAAGGTCGACTGGTCGTAGGCGACGTCGAGGCTGACGTCGGCGGGCAGCTCGCGCCGCAGCAGGTCGACCTCCCGCAGCACGGCGTCCGCGACGCGACGCGTGTTCGCCTTCGACTGCCGCACGATGCCGAGCGCGACCGCCGGCTTCGCTGTCGAAGCGCACGAAGCTTGCGGTCGTCCTCCGGCCCGACCTCGACGCGCGCGACGTCGCCGCAGGCGGACCGGCTCGCCGCCGCGCTCGGCGATGACCAGCGCGGCGAACTCCTCGGCGGTCGTCACCTCGCCGAGCGTGCGCACGGTGAACTCGCGGCGTCGCCCTCGACCCGGCCGGACGGGAGGTCGACGTTCTCGCGCGGCGAGCGCCTGCGCGACCTCGGCGATCGTCAGGTTGGTGGCGGTCAGCCGTCACGTTGTCGATCCACATCCGCATCGCGTGGCGGCGCTCGCCGGCGATGATGACCGTCGCGACGCCTGGGAGCTTGCTCGAGGCGGTCCTTGCAGGCGGGTCTCGGCGATCGTCGAGAGCTCGAGCTGGCCGTAGCGCTCGCTCGACGAGCGCCATCCAGATGATCGGGCTCGCGTCGGCGTCGCTCTTGGCGACGACCGGGTCCTTCGACCTCGTCGGGCAGCGTGCCGCGGGCGCGCGCGACGCGGTCGCGCACGTCGTTCGCGGCCTCGTCGACGTTGCGGTCGAGGTCGAACTCGATGGTGATCTGCGAGACCTGCTCGCGGCTGAGCGAGGTCAGGTGGCGGATGCCGTCGATGCCGATCAGCTGGTCCTCGAGCGGCTGCGTGACCGAGGTCTCGACGACCTCGGGCGCGGCGCCGCGGTAGATGGTCGCGACCGACGACGATCGGCGGGTCGACGTCCGGGAAGCTCGCGATTGGCGAGAGCGCGGGAGTGCGATCGCGCCCGCAGAGCACGATCACGAGCGACATGACCGACGCGAGGACGGGCCGCTCGATCGAGTGGCCGGAGAGCCTCAGAGCTTGCGTCTCCGCGCGGCCGCGTGGCGCCAGCGGCCCCGCGGTCCGCTCCGCGGCGCGGCGGGTTGGATCGCACGTCGGCGGGCACCGCCTCGACGCCGACGCCGGGGGCGAGCTTGTTGGTGCCGGCGACCACCACGACGTCGCCCGGCTGCAGACCGCGTTCGGATCTCGACCTGGCCGTCCGGCGCGTGCCGAGGCTCGACGTCGGCGGCGAGCGGCTTTCTGGGCACGCGTCGATGCGCGCCAGACGAACGTGCCGTTGCTGCCGTAGACGATCGCGCTGTCCGGCACCGCGAGCACGTTCGTCGCGCTCTCCGAGCCGGGCCTCGACGGTCGCGAAGAGGCCGGGGCGCAGCACGAGGTCGGGGTTCGGCACGCGTGCCTTCACGAGCAGCCGGCGGTTCTGCGGGTTCAGGCTGGGGCGACGAACGAGATCGTGCCGGCGAACACCCGATCGGGATAGGGCGCGACGTGGAGTCGATGGGCACGCCGGTGCGCGCGAGCGGAAGCGCGAGCTCCGGGCAGCTGGAACGCCAGCTCGAGGTGTGGGCGATCGACTCGACCTGCACGAGCTCGTACTCGGGCTCGATCATGGCGCCGAGCGAGACCAGGCGGTTGCCGGCGTAGCCGTCGAAGGGCGCCGAGGATGCGGGTACGCTCGACCGCGACGCGCGCGACCTCGACGCGAGCCCGCGCCGCTTCCAGCGCGGCGGTCACGTCGTCGAGCTGCGAGGGAGCGACGATGCCGTCGCGCGAGAGATCGTGGGTGCGGCGGTGGTTGGCCTCGGCGAGTCGGAGGGCGGTCTCGGCCTCGTGCAGGCGGGCGACCGGCTCGGCGTCGCGGAGCCGGAGGAGCACCTGGCCCTTCGTGACCGGCTGCGCCCTCCTCGAACTCGATCGCGGCGACGATGCCCGCCACCTCGGAGCGCACCATGACGCTCTGCTCCGCGACCAGCTGGCCGAGGAGCGCCGCCTCGTCGGTGAGCGTCCGCGGCGTCACCGTGACGACCTCGACGACGGGGGCGGTGGGCCGGTCGGGGCCGTCTCGCCGGATTGGCTACAGCCCCAGCATGCGAGCAACAGTCCCGAGACCCACGCCGCGCCGCCATGCACCTGCGCAGTCTCATCACGTCGATCTTTAGCTGGCAGCACCAGTGCCGCCAAGTCGACGTGTGTCATTCGGAAGCGGAAACACGACGGCCGGTCGGACATCGCGTCCGGACCGGCCGTCTCGTCAGGCTGGAATGCGCGTTACAGGAGCGGGACGCACTGCGTACACAAGGCGCAGATCGAAAGCGTACCGCACCCTTGTTGCGGAACGCTCGCACACCTCACCGGGCTCGATGTTCAGGTTACCGCAGATCGAGAACGGCACGTCGATGCACTGGTTGCAGAGCGCGCAGAGCTGATGCGGTCCGCATCCGTGATGGCAGGCAGCACGCACGCCTCGCCGGGCTCGATGTTCTCGTTGCCGCAG
>ERZ1370068.9058-contig-7865_pt1 | contig 39720 bp, 65 predicted proteins | sample MGYA00561227_ERZ1370068 | MGnify/ENA primary metagenome ERZ1370068 (study PRJEB38410, sample SAMEA6850437) | metagenome | study: Metagenomic assessment of the ecological functions of the soil: analysis of the soil microbiota associated with the... | reverse complement strand
TGATTTCCGTCGCAGAATGCGGTGGTGACGCTGGCCGAAGCGCACGCGCGGTGGACGCCGGGACCTTTCGACTTGTCCGCGCTCTACGCACGCGGCCACATCAGCGACACCGCGCCCTACAACGAAACGGTCGTCGGCAATCCGACGCTGATTCCCCAGGATTTCTATGGCTGGTACGCGCTAGGCCGCGTGGTACGCGTGGCAGCGCGGCGACTACCAGTTCGTACCGTTCGTTTCGTACCAGCGCTTCAACACCGGATGGAAATACGCGACTGCTCGCGGAGGGCCTTACACCCGACGCGTTGCCGACCGAGGGCGTCACCACGGTGGGCGCCAGCTTCTACATCACGCCCAACATCGTCTCAAGGCCGACTACCAGTGGTTCCAGGTCAACCGCGACACTAACGATCGCTTCCAGTTGGGCCTGGGGCTCAACTTCTGAACCATGATGCATGACGGTTGGCGAATCCTGCCGCTCGCGATGCTTGCCGCCGCGCGTGGCGTACGCCGCGGAATATTTGACGGTCGAAGCCGCGCAACGCCTCCTTCCCCGATGCCCGGCGTTCGTGCCGGTGACGGTCACCCGTCTGCCGATGCGCGCGCGCTTGGCCGAGGTGGCGCAACCGCCGGGCGCGCGCGATCCACGCGTGTGGCGAGCGATGGCCGGCGGAAAATTTCTCGGCACGTTCTACGCCGACTGGGTGATTGGCAAGCAGGAATACATCGGCTTCGCGCTGGCGCTCGATGCCGCGGGCCGCGTGCTGAAGCTCGACGTGCTCGAATATCGGAAACCCATGGCTGGGAGATTCGCCAACGGAGCGCTGGCGCGCCCAATTCCTGGGCAAGACCGCCGCCGATCCCAGTGCAAGTCAGCCGCGACATCGCAAACATTTCCGGCGCGACGCTTTCCTGTCGGCACGTGACCGACGGCGTACGCCGCCTGCTGGCCCTCAATGCCCTCCTGCCCACGCCCTGAAGGGGACCGCGCGCGCCCAGGTATGGCTGGGCACGCTGGTCGAAGCGTGCTGCCGACTTCCGAGGCCGCCGACGCACGTTTCGCGGCCGCATTCGCCGGCGCGCGCGTTCATCAGAGGATGAGCCGCACGAACCGGGAAGCGATCTCGCGCGCATCGCCCGCGAGGCGCATCGCCGCACGGTCGTCGTCGACGCGGATACCTACGCAGTGCTCGAGTTAGCGCAGAGGCTGTTTCGCGAGTCCGCCGGCGCGTTCGGACGTCACCCTTGCGCCGTCTCGCACGCGGTGGCGTGCTCCCTGCGCGCGCGGCCCTCCGCGGCGCATCGTTGCGGCAGGATGGACGCGTTGATGCTGGAAGGCAGGCTCCGGGCGTGCGCACCGCCGTTCCGCCTCGCGTTGGACCTGGGGAATCGCGAAGGGCTATGCGGTGACCGCGCCGTGGATGCCCTGCGCGCCTCCGGCGTGCGCAGCGGCCGTGTCAACGCCGGCGGCGACCTGCGCGGCTTCGGCGCCGGCATGTGGGTGCCGGTATGCGTGCCATCCGGCAACGCCCGCCTCACATTGCACATGTTCGATGTGCGCGATGCCGCGGTGGCGACTCGGCCGACTCCTTCGCGGCACGCGCGGCGCGCTCGTTGACTCCAGCGACGCAATGTGTGCGGCGGTTTCCTGGCAGCGTCACGGTCGTCGCGCCGACATGCGTCATCGCGGACGCCCTCACCACAAGATCGTCGCGCTGCGGCCCGCGAATTCGGCGGCGATCCTTGCTCGTCACGGCGCGCACGCCTTCGCGCTCGACTACCGTGGCCCCCATTTGCCAACCTCATTCGCGACAACTTGCACTACGTCGACAACGCACTTTGCGCCTGCGATTCGCCGAGGCGGCGCGGATCGCCATGCGCCACCGCTTTCACAATCGCCTCCCGCGCTGGCATCGACTGACGATCTATGCGCTGACCGCTGCGCTGGGCCTCCGGAATCGGCTGGCTCGTCGTCGCTTACCCGCCAGCGCCCGCCGGCGAGACCCACGCCCGCGCCGCACCCGCTGGCCGGCACGATGCTCGCGTTGCATGGGATCGCAGGCTATGCGGGGACTCATCGCGTTCGCGCTCGTCGGCCACGTCCACATGCGGGCCGGTTGGCGTGTTCCTGCCCTGCGCAGTGCTGCCCTCGTGGCTGTGCGCGACCGTTGCCGTCCTCGCGCTGACCGGGCTCGGGTTCTACTATGTCGCCGCCGAGACCGCGCTGCCATTGCTGCGCTGGACGCACATTGCTGCCGGCGCAATCCTTCCCGGTTGGCTTGCGCCGCATATCGCGCGCGGAAGGCGTGTCACGGGGCGCTCCTGATCATTCGGCAGACGCGGGCTCCGCGTATGTGCGATCCGGCACCGGCGGGTCCATCCAGTATCGCTGCCGCTGCTCCCGCGCCGAGACCGGCAACAGCGGTGTTTGCGGCGCGAACGACAACGTAATGGCCCCCTCGAGATCGGTTCGCATCGTTCGCACCGATGCCGCATCGTAGCGGGCGACGATGTCCGGCCGCGGATGGCCGAACCGGTTGCGATAGCCGCAGGCGAATACGCGCGACCTGCTGGCGCGACGGCGGCGATGAACGCCGGTGAGGACGACGTGCGCGAACCATGATGCGGCACGACGAGCACGTCGGCGCGCAGCGCGGCGGGATCGCGTGCGCAGCAGCAGAGCTTCCGACTTGGCCTCGATGATCGCCGGTGAGCAGCGCGGCTGCCGTACGCCGAGTCGACGCGCACGACGCACGAGCGATCGTTGGTCTTCGCGCGCGCGTCGTCGTATTCGGCGCGCGGTCGGATGCAGCACGGTGAAGCGGACGTCGTCCCAGGTCCAGCGCTGTCCGGCGAGGCAGGCCATGACCTCGCTTTCCCTCCTCATTTCACCTTCGCCTGCGCTTGCGCGCGCACCACGATCGGATGCTCCGCGGGCAGCGACGAGGCGAACCAACCGACCGGCGTCGCCTGCATGAGGGACAGCGTTCCGCCGGAATGGTCGAGGTCCTGGTGGCTGATGATGAGTCCGTCCGCGCGGCGCAATCCGGCTGCGCGCAGAAACGGCGCGACGATGCGGCCTCCGGCGTCGGCTGTTTCGTTGAAGCGCGGACCGGCATCGTAGACCAGCGTGTAGCGATGCGTTTCGACCACGCGTGCTAAGCCCTGCCCGACGTCGAGCACGGTCAGCCTGAACGCGCCGTGCGAGCGGACGGTTCGCGGGCCGCACGACGAAGAGCGGCAGCAGCCACACCAGTCCCCATGCGCGCCCCGGAATGCCGCGCGGCGCCAGCAGCCACAGCGTGCCCGCGATCCCGCGACGACCGTCCACGCCGGCGGCGCGTGCTGCTGCCAGGTCGGCGTCCGGCAGCGCGGCCAGCGTCTCGAGGAAGCGCATCAGCAACGCCAGACACGGCGTGCGCGCGTTTGAAACAGCAGGTCGACCGGCAACGACAATGCCGGTCAACGCCAGCGGCACGACGCCGAGCGTGACGACCGGAATGGCGACGGCGTTGGCGACCGGCGCGATCAGCGACGCCTGCTGGAACAGCGCCAGCGTCATCGGCGCCAATCCCAGCGTGACGACCCATTGCGCGTGCGCGCCCTCGCGCAACGCGCGTCGCGCAATCGCGCCAGCTCCACGCCCGCCGGCGCGCGGCACGCAGGCGTCCGACCGACGCGTAGAGCAACAGGCCGACCGCGCCGAAGGAAAGCCAGAACCCAGGCGTCAGCGTCGCCCACGGATCCCACAGCAGAACGCCCGCAAGCGCCCACAGCCACACGATGCCCGCGGTGCCCGGGACGGCCCAGCCACAGGCCGCACGCGGCGATCGCCAGCATCGCGAACGTACGGACCGCGGGCACCTCAGCGCCGGCGAGCAGCACGTAGCCGCCCGCGGCGACCACGCCCACCACGGCCGCCAGCTTTGCGCGCCGGGATGCGCGACGGTGAGCGCAGGCTGCGCCGCGCCAGAGCGCATAGGCGATGCCGCCGGCAAACGCCGCGAACACCGTGACGTGCAATCCGGAGATGCTGACGAGATGCGCGATGCCCGTGCGATTGAACACGGTCCATTGCGCTTCGGGAATCGCGCGCTGGTCGCCGATGGCGAGCGCCACGATCACGCCCGCGTACGGCGCATCCGGGCAGCGCGCTTGACGATCCGTTCGCGAATGCGCTCGCGCGCGCGCTGCACGTAATCGCCGGGCCGCCCGGCAAAGAAATCCCGGCGCGCGTTGCAATCCGTCCGGATGCACGTAGCCCGTCGCGCGAAGTCCCTGCTGCAGCAGCCACGCTTCGAGGTCGAAGCCGCCGGGATTGACGGTGCCGTGCGGGCGCTTGAGCCGAACCGTCAGGTACCAGCGCTCTCCCGCATGGACGACGGGCGTTTCGTCGTCCGGCATAGGCGTGGCCGTGCCGGCGCGTACCACGCCAGCGACAGCCGCGACGGCACGCTCGCGCGAGCGTCAGCACGCGCTCGACGGCGAAGGCGAAGCGGGTGCCCTGCGTCGAATACCGCCGGCAGGTCGTCGACGACGCCGACGATTTCGATGTCCACGCCTTCCCACGCACTGCGGCAGTTCTTCCGCGAGCCGTACTTCCGCGCGCCAGGCCGCGTAACCGAAGCCGGCAAGCATCGCGGCCGAGATCGCGAGCAGCAGAGTCGCCGCCGGCCGCATGCGTTCGCGTGCGATTGCCGCGAGTGCCAGCGCACAGGCGCCCGCGCCGGCCATCCACGCGCGGATGACCGGGCAACGCGGCGCACGTCTGCAGCCAGGCTACGCCGCAGGCGAACGCCGACCAGAACGAGACCGACGGTGGAGCGCATCGCTTCGCCCGCGCGCGCAATGCTTTCGGGCAGCGACGACTCTAGAGGTTCCGGCTAGTTCGCGGCGATGCGCCGTTTGGATGAGGCAGCCGGGCCGTTGCCGGCGTCACGCCTTCTTCGGCCAGATGACGAGTTGCGTGCAGCGGAACAACGCGAGTTTCCTGCCGTCCGCCTTGCGCGTCACCACCGCGTCCCAGACCTGCGTGGTGTTGCCGAGATGCGCCGGCGTCGCAACGCATGCGATCGTGCCTTCCGTCGCCGTGCCCAGGAAGTTGGCCTTGAGTTCGATGGTCGTGAAGAGTTCGGCGCCCGCAGGCAGGTGCGCGAGGCAGCCGTAACCGCACGCCGTGTCCGCAAGCGCGATCACCGTGGCCGCATGCAGGTAACCATTGGGGGCGACCAGGTCCGGGGCGGATGTCGTCGAGTTCGGCCGCCACCATGCCTTCCTCGAGCGCGGTGACGCGGTAGCCGACGAGTTCCGGCAGGCGGCCCTTGCTGCGGGCGTTCAGGACTTCGAGCGTCTGATCCGGGTGCGGAAGGCCATAGGCGGAATTCGCGATAGTTGCTTCAGGACAGTAACGCGTCACGCAAATCGGCGGCGAAGCGCGTCGACGGTCGCAGGTGTGGTGTCCCACGAGCACATGAAGCGCACGCCCGTTGCACCGACGAAGCTGTAGAACCGCCAGCCCTTCGCGCGCACCGCGGCGATGGCGGCTTCCGGCAAGTCGACGAACACGCCGTTGGCCTCGACAGGCGCCAGCAATCGCGTCCCGGGAAGCTGCCGCGATGGCGGCCGCGAGCTGTTGCGCCATCGCGTTCGCATGCGCCGCATGCCGCAGCCATGCGCCGTCCTCCAGCACGCCGACCAGGGCGCCGCAAGGAAGCGCATTTTCGACGCGAGCTGCCCGCCCTGCTTTCGCCGGCGCGCCGAATTCTTCCGCCAGCGCGGAATCGAAGAACAGCGATCGCCTCGCCGAACGGCATGCCATTCTTGGTGCCGCCGCAGGCACAGCACGTCCACGCCGGCGCGCCACGACAATATCCGCCGGTGTGCAACCCAGCGACGCCACCGCATTGGCGAAGCGCGCGCCGTCCAGCTGAACCTTCATTCCAAGCGCATGCGCCAGCGCGCACAGGCGTTCCAGTTCTCGGGCGCGTAGTACAGCGTGCCGAGTTCGGTCGCCTGCGTCAGTGCACAGTGCGCGCGGCCGCGACGAGTGTTCGTCGTGCGGCGTCACCGCGAGCGCCGTGACCGCGTCCGACGTGAGCTTGGCGTGCGGCGTGTCGGCGGTCAGCAGCTTCGCGCCCCCGCTGAAGAACTCCGGCGCGCCGCATTCGTCGACGTTGATGTGCGCCATCGCGTGACAGACGATCGCATCGGTGTTGCGGCAGATCGCGGTCAGCGCGAGCGAATTCGCGGCCGTGCCGTTGAAGCACGAAGAACACGTCGCAATCGGTTTCGAACGCATCGCGGATCGCATCGCGGCGGCCGCGGCGGTCCAGTCGTCACCGCCGTATCCCGGCGCGTGACCCTGCGTTCGCGCGCCGCCAGCGCCGCGAACGCCTCCGGGCAGATGCCGGCGTTAGTTGTCGCTGGCGAACTGCGGTCCGAGCGCGACCGGCGCTTTCAAGGGTCGCCTTCACAGCCGCTGCTCGACAAACGCGCGCACCGACTGCAGCGCCGCCGGCAATCCCGCCGGATCCGTGCCGCCGGCCTGCGCCATGTCAGGGCGCCCGCCGCCCTTGCCGCCGACCTGCTGCGCGACGTGATTGACGAGTTCGCCCGCCTTCACTTTGCCGGTGAGATCGCTGGTGACGCCGGCGATCAGCGTGACCTTGCCGTCGGACACGCTGGCCAGCACGATCGCCGCGCTCTTCAGCTTGTCCTTCAGCTTGTCCATCGTCTCGCGCAGCGCCTTCGCGTCGGCGCCATCGAGCGCGACGGCGAGCACCTTCGCGCCCTTGACGTCGACCGCGCCGTCCGGCAAGGTCGTCGCCCGCGCTGGCCGCCGCCTTCGCCTTCAGACGCGCCAGTTCCCGCTCGGCTGGCTCGCGCGTGTTCCATGCAGTTGCGCGATCTTCGCCTCGAGCTCGCCGACCGGCGCCTTCAACAGTGCCGCGCGCCTTCGTCCAGCGTGGCGTCGCGCGCCTGCGACATAGTCGAGCGCGCCCTTGCCGGTCGATCGCTTCCACGCGCCGGATGCCGGCCGGCAACGCCGCCCTCGCCGACGATCTTGAAGAAGCCGATGTCGCCGGTGCGCGCGACGTGCGTGCCGCCGCAGAACTCGCGCGACGTGCCGATGTCGAGCACGCGCACTTCGTCGCCGTACTTTTCGCCGAACAGCATCATCGCGCCGGACTTCTGCGCCTCGTCGATGGGCATCACGCGCGCCTGCGTCGGCACGTTCTGCGAGGATCTCGGCATTGACCCGCTGCTCGACGCGGCGGATCTCGTCGTCGGTCATCGGCGCGTTGTGCGCGAAGTCGAAGCGCGTCTTGTCGGGGTCGACCAGCGAACCCTTCTGCTGCACGTGGTCGCCCAGCACTTCGCGCAGCGCCTTGTGCATCAGGTGCGTCGCCGAGTGATTGCGCACCGTGCGGCCGCGCGCGTCGTGGTCGACGGTCGCCGCCACGGTGTCGCCGACGCGCAATTCGCCGGTTTTCACTTCGCCCAGGTGGCCGAACACGTCGGGCTGGATTTTCTGCGTGTCCTCGACCGCGAACAGCGTGAGGCATGTGCCGCCCTTGGACAATTCGCCGCGGTCGCCCACCTGTCCGCCGGACTCCGCATAAGAACGGCGTGCGGTCGAGCACGACCACGCCGCGATCGCCCGCCACCAGCGCATCCACCTTGGCGCCGTCCTTGTACAGCGCGACCACGCGACCTTCCTCCGACAGCGATTCGTAGCCGCGAAACGCCGTCTTCGGGTCCCGCGTAGTCGAGCTGCGCGCCGGCCTTGAACGTGCTTGCCGCGCGCGCGCGGTCGCGCTGCGCGTCCATCGCGCGCATCGAAACCCGCCTCGTCCACCGTCACGCCATAGCTCGCGGCAGACGTCGGCCGTCAGGTCCAGCGGAAAGCCGAAGGTGTCGTAGAGCGTGAACGCCGTCGCGCCGTCGAGCGTCTTGCCGCCGGTCTTGGCCAGCGCGTCGAGCGCGCCGTTCGAGGATCTTCATGCCGTTCTCGAGCGTTTCGCCGAAGCGCTCTTCCTCCGCCTTCAGCACCTTCGCGACGCGCGTCCTTGTCGCGCGCGCAGCTCCGGATACGCGTCGCCCATCTGCCGGTCGAGGTCGGCGACCAGCTTGTGGAAGAACGGCCTCTTCTGGCCGAGCTGATAGCCGTGCCGGATCGCGCGGCGAATGATCCGGCGCAACACGTAGCCGCGGCCTTCGCTGCCGGGAATCACGCCGTCGACGATCAGGAACGAGCACGCGCGGATATGGTCGGCGATGACCTTGAGCGACGGATTGTCGAGGTCGGTCGTGTGCGTCTCGCGCGCCGCGGCGCTGGATCAGCGTCGACGAAGAGGTCGATCTCGTAATTCGAGTGCACGTGCTGCAGGACCGCGGCAAGGCGCTCGAGGCCCATGCCGGTGTCCACGCACGGCGCCGGCAGCGGCGTCAGCGTTGACCTTCCGTCCGCGCTCATCTGCCGGTCGAATTGCATGAACACGAGATTCCAGATCTCGATGTAGCGGTCGCCATCCTCGTCCGGGCGAGCCCGGGCGGTCCGCCCCAGATTTCCGGACCGTGATCGTAGAAGATTTCCGAGCACGGTCCGCACGGGCCGGTGTCCGCCATCTGCCAGAAATTGTCGCTCGCGTACTTCGCGCCCTTTGTTGTCGCCGATGCGCACGACGCGATCGAGCGGGAGTGCCGATCTCCTTCGTCCAGATGTCGTAGGCTTCGTCGTCGTCGATGTAGACGGTCGCCCACAGCTTTTCCGGCGGCAGGCCGTAGTCCTTCGTCAGCAGGTCCCACGCGTAGCGGATGGCGTCGCGCTTGAAATAATCGCCGAACGACCAGTTGCCGAGCATCTCGAAGAACGTGTGGTGGCGCGCGGTGTAGCCGACGTTCTCGAGGTCGTTGTGCTTGCCGCCGGCGCGCAGACAACGCTGCACCGAGGTTGCGCGCACATAGCTGCGCTTCTCCGTTCCCAGAAACACTTCCTTGAACTGCACCATGCCCGAGTTGGTGAACAGCAGCGTCGGATCGTTCGCCGGGACGAGCGGCGAACTCGGAACGACCGTATGGCCCTCTGGCGACGAAATAGTCGATGAACTTCCGGCGGATATCGGCAACTTGCATGGGCGTGGCGGGTGGGCCGCGGCACAGTGCGCGCGGCAAAAACGCGCGTCACGGAATCAAAAGCTTAGATTTTAACCCGGTTTTGCATTTGCCGAACCGGGACGCTGCGTTAGGCGTCCTCGCTGGCCGGAGTCCCGGCAGCGCGGAGCACCCGCAGCGCAACGGAAAGCCGTATCCGCGCGACAGGAGGAAGCGCACCTGCTGCGCCTTTTCGCGTTGATTGGCCGGCGCGGCTCCGAATCGCTGCTGCCATAACGCCATTGCGTCGGCGGCTTCATCCGTGGCGGCCAGCGGCGCCATGGCGGCTTGCGCGTCGGGCGTGTCGATCCCCTTTTCGCGCAACACGTGGGCAATGGCGCGTTTGCCGTAGCGCCCGCTGCGTTGCGCGACCAATGCCTGCGCATAGCGCGCATCGGAAAGATAGCCGGCCGCGGCGAGTTCATCCAGCGCGCGCTCGACGTCCTCGCGCGCGACGCCCTCGCCGCAGCAAGCCGTTGCGACAACTCAGCGCGGCTGTAGTCACGCCGCGCCAGCATGCGTACCGCCAGCACCTTGGCCGGTACCGGCGGCTTGGCCGCCGGTTTGGTCAAGCTCCGGAGGCGTCGGCAGCTGCCTTGCGGCGGTAGCGCACCGTGCCCTTCTTTCAGCGCCGGGAGTCGCAGGTCACTCTTCAACCTCCGGCATCGGCGTGATGCGCCCCGGGGTGGGCACGTCGACCGCGGCGCGAATCTTGGCCTCGATTTCCGTCGCGAGCTCCGGATGCTCGCGCAGGAATTCGCGCGCGTTGTCCTTGCCCTGACCGATCTTCTCGCCGTTGTACGCGTACCACGCGCCGGATTTTTCGACGATCCGGTGGGTGACGCCCAGCTCGACGATCTCGCCTTCGCGCGAAATGCCCTCGCCGTACAGGATGTCGAACAGCGCCTCGCGAAACGGCGGCGCGACCTTGTTCTTCACGACCTTGACGCGCGTTTCGTTGCCGACGACTTCCTCGCCGCTGCTTGATCGAGCCGATGCGCCGGATGTCGAGGCGCACCGACGCGTAGAACTTGAGCGCATTGCCGCCGGTCGTGGTCTCCGGGTTGCCGAACATCACGCCGATCTTCATGCGGATCTGGTTGATGAAGATGACGAGCGTGCCGGCGCGCTTGATGTTGCCGGCGAGCTTGCGCAGCGCCTGGCTCATGAGCCGCGCCTGCAGGCCGGGCAGCTGATCGCCCATCTCGCCTTCGATTTCGGCCTTGGGGACCAGCGCCGCCACCGAGTCGATCACGATCACGTCGACGCCGCCGGAACGCACCAGCATGTCCGCGATCTCGAGCCCCTGCTCGCCGGTGTCCGGCTGCGAAATCGAGCATGTCGCCGACGTTGACGCCCAGCTTGCCGGCGTAGACCGGGTCGAGCGCGTTTTCCGCGTCGATGTAGGCCGCGACGCCGCCCGCCTGTTGCACTTGCGCTACGACCTGCAGGCACAGCGTCGTCTTGCCGGAGGATTCCGGGCCGTAGACTTCGACGACGCGGCCGCGCGGCAAGCCGCCCACGCCCAGCGCGATGTCGAGGCCGAGCGAGCCCGTGGAGACGACCGACAGGTCGCTGGCGATCTGGGCCTCGCCCATTTTCATGATCGAGCCCTTGCCGAACTGCTTTTCGATCTGCAGCAGCGCGGCGGCGAGGGCTTTGCCTTTGTTGTCGTCCATCGGTGGTGGTCCTGGAGTCGAGGGGCATGGTCGTCTGGCCTTTGCGTAGGATAAGGGAACGCGGCTGCGGGTAAGGTGCTCGAACGTCCTCTCTCGCTGCTTGCCGTTGGCCGCTAACGGCAAGGACATTCCTTCGGTGTAACCAGCAGGAAGAACGGACGTTCTATACTCGTGGCGCGATTATGCCATGGAACGATCGTTCGATGCAACGCCCCTTTGGCTTAATTCTCGGAGGTCAAGGCGCTTGATCAGCCCCTGCAAGGGCAACCACGACCGACGCCCGGCGAACGGCCTCCCGATCGCCCGGAAAATGATGGGTGACGTGCCGTCGTCGGCCCGTCCCGCACGGCCCAGGCGAAGCACACCATCCCGACCGGCTTGTCGGGAGTGCCGCCATCAGGCCCGGCGATGCCGGTAACGGCGACGGCCACGCCCGCAAGGCTGGCCCGGACCGCCCGCCTTCGCGCCATGGCGCGCGCGGTCGCTTCCGAGACCGCACCGTGCCGCGTCAGCGTCTCCGGGTTCCACGCCCAACAGTTCCACGCTTGGCCTCGTTCGGAATAGGTAACGAAACCGCGGTCGAACCAGCCGGAACTGCCGGCGATCGTTGTGATGGCCCCGGCCACGAGTCCGCCGGTACACGATTCTGCCGGTTGCGGCAAGCGCGCCCCGCGCCGCGAGACGTCGCCCCAACTCCGCGGCGAGCGCGCACCACTTCGCTGTCGTTCAGTGACATTCGCCCGGCCGGCCGCGGTAGTGATACGTATAGGCGTCGACAAAGCCGAACTTGCGATAGACGCCGAAATCGCGGAGCGGTTTGCGGCATCGACCTGCAGAGTAGGCGTGCGTCGCACCGTGTTCCCACGCCCAGCGCAGCATCGTGGCGAGGATGGCGGTGGCGATGCCGCGGCCCTGCACGTCCGGCGCGGTGCCCATCGTGAACACGCCAGCGCCAGCCCGTCCTCGAGCATGACCGTGCCGGTACCGACGGCCCGCCCATCAATGACGGCAAGCAGGTTGCGCGTCAGGGAGCGGCGTATGAGCCATGCGTTCGAGGTAGGCGGCCCGCTGTTCGGCCGAAGTCTCCTGCAACTCGCCCACGGCCTCGGCAAACGTCGAGGGCGTCGGCGTCATCAAGTCCATGCCGTTCGACCGGCGGCGTTTCGGGCGGCCGGTCAGGCAGCGTCAGCTGCACCAGCGTGGGCTGGAAAGCCTCGTAGCCGCGAGCGCGCGAGTTCCACCTCCAGGTCCGGGGGCGCCGTGAACGGCGTGATGCGGAACAGCACCGGCAAGCCGCGCTCGGCGTAGATTCGCTCGCAATAGGGAATCTTGCGCTCGAGCGGCAAGCGTCGAGCCGAAGCACGGATTCACGCTGCGCGCGCGCTTGGCCTTTCCGGGCGAAATGCGCAGCAGCCAGCCGTCGTAGAACAGCTGGCGCTGCGTCTGCAGGCCGTTGAGGCCCACTTCCTCGACGCGTTTCAGGTCAAGGCCGTCGAAGTGCAGCGTGTCGCTCATCCGAATAGACGTTGCCAGAGGGCGAACACGATGAGCGTATAACCTGCCGCGAGCAAGTCGTCGAGCATCACGCCGATGCCGTTCTTCATCGCGCGCGTCGAGTTGCCGGATCGGTGGCGGCTTGACGATGTCGAACAAGCGGAAGATCACGAAGGCGGCCGCGCCACCCGCGGCCCAGTCAGGCCCACGAAATGAAGTACCAGCAGGAATGCCGCGATTTCGTCGACGACGATGGCCCCGTGGTCAGGGACGCCGAGATTGCGGCCGGTCACCTGCGCGGTCCACGCGCCGGCCGCGAACAGTAGCGCAACGACGACAACGAATTCCGTGTCGCTCGCAAACGCATGCAGCAAAGAATGCAAGCGGAATGGCCACCAGTGTGCCGAAGGTTCCGGGGGCCACGGGCGACAACCCCGCGCCGAAGCCCAACGCGAGAAAGTGCGCGGGATGGCGAAACAGAACGCCACGGTAGGACCAGTGGACATCGGGCCGGGAGCCTATCAGAAGTGGTCGAACGACATGGGCAGCGCAGCCATAGGCGCGCCGCGTTCATCGCGGACACGAGGCCAGGATTCCCAGTCACCGTTCCAATGCGTGCCAGCGGGACGCCTGAATCACGCGCAATGGCCGAAATCGCGTCGCGCGCCGAGCGTCGCCGCCGTGAAACAGAGTTCGTAGTCGTCACCGCCGGCGAGCAGGCAGGCGAGTCCCACCTCGCGTCCCGCACCGTCAATCAACGCGTCGCGAGCATTGGCGAGCGCGGGATCAAGGCAACATCGAGTGCGGCACCCACGCGCGACTGGTCGAGAATGTGCTGGAGGTCACCGGTCAGGCCATCCGAAATGTCGATCGCGGCGGTGGCGACGCCACGCAGAACGCTCGCCCAGCGCCACGCGCGGCTCGGGCGTTTCGAGGCGCGAACGCGCTTGCGCAAGCTCCACGCCGCCCAGCTTGCGCCTTGCCCTGCAGAACCGGCCAGGGCGAGCGCGGCATCGCCCAACGTTCCCGACACGTAGATGTCGTCTCCCGCTTTACGCGCCCGCGCGGGTCAGTGCCTTGCCGGCCGGTACTTCGCCGACGATCGTGAGGCACAGATTGCGCGGTCCGCGCGTCGTGTCGCCGCCGATCAAAGTGACGCTGAACCGGTCCGCGAGTTCGAACAAGCCGCGCGCGAATTCGCGCGAGCCAGCGCTCATCGATGTCGGGCAGCGCGCCGGCAAGCAATGCCCAGCGCGGCTTCGCCCCCATGGCGGCCATGTCGGACAGATTCACCGCCAGTGTCTTGTGACCCAGGGTCGCCGGATCGACGCCCGCGAGAAAATGCCGGCCTTCGACCAGCATGTCCACGGAAAACGCGAGCTCGCAGCCGGATGCGGGCGCCACCACGGCACCGTCGTCGCCGATCGCGATCCGCACTGCCGGATCGCGCACCGCGCGGCGAAAGAAGCGATCGATGAGCGCAAATTCGTTCATAGGGAGCCGCCCGCTGCCGCACATGATCGGAAACGGCGTGATCAGTTCGTGCGTATTGTCAGCTAAGGCCGCGCCGCGCTGGCGCGATTTCGGTCGCGCGCACATTGGCGGCGAGCTTGTCGAGGACGCCGTTGACATAGCGGTGCCCGTCGGTGCCGCCGAAGGACTTGGCGATTTCCACGGCCTCGTTGATCACGACCTTGTAGCGGAATCTCGACCCGGTGCGCCAGCTCCCACGCGCCGATGACGAGGATCGCGCGCTCGATCGGCGAAGTTCCGCGGGCGGGCGGTCGAGGTGCGGCGACAGCGCCGTGATGAGCGCATCGTTGCTCGCGCGTCACGCCGTCCCACAGTTCCTCGAAGTACGGTTGATCGGCGCGCGAATATCCCTGGCTCGCGGCGCAGGTCGACGCGTACCGCCTCGGCGTCGTTGCGCGACAGCTGCCGCTGGTACAGGCCCTGCAGGACCAGCTCGCGGGCGCGGCGGCGGGGTCGTCCTCATTGAGGACCAGTCATCGTCGAGCGCGGCAAGGAGGTTCGCCATCTCGCAGCGCCGCCTGCGCCGCCTCGAACCCTTCGGCGTCCATCCGCGCCTGCGCCTGCTGCTTCGGTCTCGCAGGTCAGGATGCCGTTGCCGATCGGGATGCCGAATTCGAGCGCGACGCTCGACAGGCCCGCCGCCGATTCGTTGGCGACGATCTCGAAGTGGTACGTCTCGCCGCGGATCACCGCGCCGAGCGCGACCAGCGCGTCGTAGTCGTCGCTCTGCGCGAGCCGCTGCAGCGCCAGCGGACGACTCCAGCGCGCCGGGGACGCGTGACGACGCGTGATGTCGGCGTCGGCCACGCCGGCTTCCTTCAGCGCGCAGTGCCCCGGCCAGCAAGCCGTCGCCGATGGGCGCGTTGAAGCGCGACAGAACGATGCGCGACATGACGGCCGTCACCCTTCTGGTTGGAGCAATGCGGCGGACGGGCATGGTCGAAATAATCGATGGGCGAGTAGGAGCCTGGCGCCGCGCCGTACATCGGGCGCGCGAAGCCGCGGATCAGCGCCCTTGCGCGCGGGAGGCTCGACTTCGTATCCCGGTCACTTCGAGGTCGAAGCCGGCCATGCTCGGCATCTTGCGCGGCTTGGCCAGCAGTCGCATGCGGCCGACGTTGAGATCGCGCAAGATCTGCGCGCCGATGCCGTAGTTGCGCAGGTCCATCTTCGGCGGGCGGCGGCGGCGGCATCGGCGATAGCGCGTTGCCGCAAGCTCCTGCGCGGACTCCGGACCGGTGCAGCAGCACGACCACGCCACGCCCGCGGCCGCGATCGCGCCGAGCGCCTCCGCGATGGTCCACGAATGCGTACGCGCTTTCGGCGTCGAGCAGGTCCATCACCGACAGCGGCTCGTGCACGCGCACCAGCGTCTCGGTGTCGGGCGAGATCGGACCGCGCACGAGCGCCAGGTGCGTCGCGTCGGTGAGCTTGTCGCGATAGACGCACCAGGCGGAACGCGCCGTGCGCCGTGCTGAGCGGACGCTCGGCGATGCGCTCGATGAGCGCTCGGTGCGGCTGCGGTAATGGATGAGGTCGGTGATGGCGCCGATCTTGAGGCCGTGCGTGGCGCGCGAACTGCGATCAGGTCGGGCAGCCGCGCCATCGTCCCGTCGTCCTTCATGATTTCGCAGATCACCGCCGCCGGCGTCAGGCCGGCGAGTCCGCGCCAGGTCGCATCCACGCCTCGGTGTGGCCCGCGCGCACCAGCACGCCGCCGGCTTGCGCCATCACCGGAAAGATGTGGCCCGGCTGCACGATATCGCTCGGCTGTCGCATCGGCGCCACGGCCACGCGCACGGTGCGCGCGCGATCGGCCGCCGAAATGCCGGTGGTCACGCCTTCGCGCCGCCTCGATCGACACGGTGAAATTGGTGCCCGTGGACCGAGCGGTTGGCCGGCGACCATCAGCGGCAGCGCTGAGTTGCCGGCAGCGCTCCTCGGTGAGCGTGCAGGCAGATCAGGCCGCGCGCATGCCGTGGCCATGAAGTTGATCGCCTCGGGCGTGACGAAGTCGGCCGCGATGCACGAGATCGCCCTCGTTCTCGCGGTCCTCCTCGTCGACCAGCACGACCATGCGGCCGGCCTTCAGTTCGGCAATGATTTCGGGAGTCGAGGCTAAAGACATGGTCAGCGGATTCGGCATCGGCAACATTTGGTCAGCAGGATACGTCGACCACGGCGCCGCCGCAGGTGGCGCAATATCCAACCCAGACGACAATTCACTTGCCGGGGGTTCGGTCGAACTAGCCGAACAAATTCACCCCTAGTTTACAGTAGCGCAGGAGCAACTCTGTCCCAGCCCGGGGATCACGACATCCTGTTAGGGGCGCGTTGTTGGACAATTGGCGTCAAATAGGGATTGTGACCAACGGCGAATTCGCGGGAATCTTCATAAAATGATCATCGATTGCCGCTGCCGCCTTGCTGCGTTGGCGGCGCTGCCGATTACTTCGTGGACAGAGTGGCGCCGGGCGGGGCAGAGATGGATGGCGTTCCCGCCCTCCGCGACCGCACGCACGAAGCTTTTTCGCGGAGCTCGATGCCGCCGGCGTGACCACGGCAGTTTCCGTTTCGGGCTTCAATCCAGGCGCGCACCTCGGCCGCTTCGACCTCCCTGCGCGCACCACGTCCAACGATTTGCTCTGCTGAGGTGCAGCGCACGCATCCCGGACGTTTCATCGGCGTCGCGGGTACTCGATCCCAGCAACCGGATGCACGATGCAATGGAGGAAATGCGCCGGTGCGTCGATGAAAGCTTGACCTGCGGGCCGTGTTTATCGAGCCCGGTCGCGCCCCGGTTGCAACCTCGACGATCAATTTTGTATCCGATCTACGGTATTGCCAGAAGCACCGAGTGACGATCATTCCGCAAACGTCGGGATTGCTGGGCGGCCGGCTTGTGGATTACGCGAACCCGAAATACATCGAGCGCGTGGCCGACGATTTTCCGGACCTCAACATCATCTGCGGCCACGGTTGCTATCCATTCGTGCGCGAAGCGATCCTCGCAGCGTCACGGCGCGACACAGCGCTTTGGCTGGCGCCGGACGGTTGCGTGTTTCACCTGGGCCGCGATGACTGGTTGCACGCGGTCAACTCCAACCTGCTCGGATTCGCCGATCGTTTTCTTTTCGCAAGCGCGTACCCGCTCAATGCGCTCAAGCCGCAAATCGAGCGCTTCCATTCGTTGGGATGGAAGCAAGACCTCCTGCCGGAAGCTCCTCTACCAAAACGCCATGGCCGCGCTACTGCCTCGCGAGCGCCCTGCGCTGGTGAACTCGCCGCAATGGCGCGGGACGCCTGTCGTGACCCTAGTCGCCACCGACCACGCTAGGTGAAATCGAAGGCATGCCGCCGGGTGCTGCGCCACGCACGCGCAGCGTCCTCGGGCGACACGGTGGGCTGCGGGAGCGAAAGCACCGGCTCCAGCCACCACTCGTCGGCCTGCGCGTCACTGCGGGGGAAAAGGCTGCACACACGCATCAGATGCGGCGGCAGTCGTTGGAACGAGTCCGAGTTCCACCCACTGGTGCTGTAATGCGCGAATGCCCGCGATCGAGCGAGCGACAACGTCCGTCCGCGCTTGCGCCTGCTCGGAATGGATGCGAAAGCGGCTGAGCCGCTCGTGCGGGACACAGCGTTGCCCTGTACCAACAGGCGCGACCACATGGCGAGATCGACCGCGCCGCGCACTTCTATCGCCGTTGAAGTGGAATGGCCGCTCGCCGTCCAGAAATGCGCGGCGGTCGAAATCCCGCTTGCGGAACATCGCGAGTACTGGGCTCGCCGATGAAATTCAATCCCGTACATGATCACCGCATGTGGCGAGGCTGACGCCGTCGATGACGACGTCACGGTCGACGACGGGCCGCGTTGCCGGCATGTCGTCCATGATGCGCGACTGGGCATCGATGCGAAAGCGGTGCGACGTCGCCAGAACGAGGTCGGGCACCTCCAGAAAGGCGCTCAACAGCCGGGCCACGCACCCCGGTTCGAGCACGTCGTCGTCGTTGAGAAATTTGACGTATTCGCCGCGCGCAAGTGAAAGGCATTTCTCGTAGTTTCGCCGGGCGCGCAGGCGCACTGCGGGTTTTTTCGTAGCGAATAACCGCCCGAGACTCGCGAGACGCCACCATCGCCAGGAATCTCTTCGCCTTCCGAATCGTCGCAGATGACAATCTCGGCACGTGGATAGGTCTGCGCCAGCGCGCTATCGAGGGACTCGAGAAAGTAACGAGGATTCGAAGCCGGGATCGCGATCGACACGAGCGGAGCAGACGAATCCTCCCTGCCACGCTTGGTCCAACCGAGCTGCGCGGAGTCTGCCGGAAGCGGAACCAGCCCCACGGAGCGCGGCCCCATCGCGCAAGCCGCGCATGCAAGTCGGTCTGCCTGCGCCTCGGCGAGAATCATCTGTCCATTGGGCGCAAGCACGCGTCTGCATTCGATCAGGAGCTGGATCTGGATCACGGACCGGGAATGACGCGACGGCGGCGCCAACGTGGAGCGATGCGACCGCGCGATCCTCGAACGGCAATTCAACGCAGGGCGTAAGGCACACGTCTGCATCTTCGCGCGTGCTGACGTCGATGCAGCCCTCCCGATGTTCCGTTCGCGCACATGTCGACGGCGAGCGCCGGTGCGACCGGGGCCGTCACCCGTTCCCGCGAGTCCATACGCCACCGCTCACGGCGAGCACGCGCACACTGGCACGGTCCGCCGCGCGCGGCCAAAGTCCCTCCAGCGCGACGGCAGGGCGTCTCTGCCGAGGGGAATGACGGCGCGATGGCAGTTCCGGTGAATGCGCGAATCGCCGTACCGCGATCTCGTCGTGCCGATATGCCAGCGTGCGCCGGTTGCGCCAGTGAACCGCGCGTTGAATTCGTGAATCATCAGCGCCCTCGTGGAAGTCGGCTGGCACTGGACGTTGAGCGCATCCGCGCCACCCCCGCTTCCGCAAATACGCGCGCACACCGCGCGCCGATCCGCTGCGGCTCGGCTTCGACGTCCAAGGAGACCGACCGCGCATTATGGCGGAGCAACTGATTGCGCGTGCAGACAACATGCTCGATGCTGCCTTCGGGTCCGATGAGCACCTGCAACGAACGCTTGACGCCTTCGAACGAGTGGATCAAGGGGATGCCTTCCTTTTCCACCCTGCTCCAAATACGCCCCCGGCTTTTCGGACTCGCCGAGATATTTCTGCAGCACGTAATTGGAACGCTTCATCGCGCGGTGGGCCTGCGCCGGCGTCGTCAGAATGAGCACGCCCGCCAGAGTCCACGCCAGTGCCTGGGCTTCGCCACGAGGGGAAGGCCGTGCTCGTGCAGGAAGGCTGCGACACGGTCTTGCGCATCGATACCACTCAGCCGCATGGCAGCGACGGTACTAAAGGGCAATCCATGCTTCGTGGCGAATTCGAAGCTGAGCCACTTGTCGTTCATCATGACGGCGATTTCGCGCGCGCCACAGAGCAACTTCGCGCCCAGATCAGGCCGGCGCTCACGCAGTCCAGCAAGCCACTGCACATCCTCATCCCGGCACGGAACGACGAGGTCGGGGTTTTCACGCACGATGATGTCCAGAACACGGCGCTCGAACCCTGCGGTGTCGTCCGCAACCATTGGCGCAAGGTACACCGCGTCGAAGTTGAACAGCGCGGGTTCGTCGGGCGTGTCGCTGGTTGCAACAAGACGCAGCCGCTCCCGTCGCGGCGCCAGCGATGCCATGACGCTTCGTGCCGGTGTGTCCGCCACCCGAAAGCAGCAAGAGCGTCAGAGAACGCATCGCTCAGGAGCGGGCACGCAAGAAATACGGTTCAACGATCACGGAAAAAGCCGCCGCGCGTCCAGCCGGGAGATCCGGAAGTGACGAGGCATTCATCTCGGCCAAAGGCGGCGCCCGTGATCGCTAGTTCGTCAACAGCACCACGGCCGTCTTGCGGAAATCGTCGGTGGCAAGGTGCTCGACGATGAATCCGGCCACGTCCGCCCGCGACACCCGACCGGCGGTGACGCCATCCAGGTTCGTCAACACCCGCACCAGTCCAGTGGCCCTGCCATTGGTGAGTGAGGCGGGACGAACGATGGTCCAGTCCACCTCACTGCGCGCGCAACAACGCCTCCTGGCGATCCCTTGTCCTCGTACACGGTTTTCATGAATAGCGGCTGGAGGATCCGGTCGTAGAGGAAGCCGCCGTGGCCGCGGCTGTCACCTGCGCCTATACCGGTCACGCAAATGAGCCGCCTGACGCCATGCTTCGCGCCATGGCCTCCAGCAAAAACTGAGTGCCCCGCGAGAACAGGTCGACGGGCTGGCGCGTGGGTCCGACGCCGACGGTCCACACCACCGCATGCTGGCCCGCGACGGCGCGCTCGATGTCAGACGCGTCGCCCGCGTCGCCGGCCACGACGCGCACGCCGGTGACTGGCAGCGATATCCGCTCCGCGTTCCGCGCCGAGCAACGTGAGCTCGTGGCCCACCGCATGCGCGGCCACGATGACTGCGCGTCCGACGCCGCGCGTGTACCGCCGATGATCAGGACCTTCATGGCAGCCTCGATCTTCTCACGCTCCGACGCCGCGGCTTCCGCAACGACGCGGGGCTTCACGCGGAACCGCGCGCAACCGTGCCTTCCCACAAGGCGCGCAGCGCGCGATTCGGAGCTCGTCGGCATAGCGCCAGCCGAACACGACCGGATCCGCCACCGCCATGTCCGCACAGTCACCGCCGGCAGAATCCCCGGACATCTGCCACAGTCCGATGATCAGCGCGTAGCTGTGCCGGAGGAGCCCGACGCCGCCGCCCGCGGGAAGGTCCGGGAAATGGCGCTCGAGGCCCGCCTCCGCATCGTTGCAGTCGCTGCGCCATCCCTTGCTTGAATGCAAAGGCGGCTTCGGGCGGCACGCCCTGCCCCATCATGCCGAAGCAGCGCGCCGCGAGCGGCAGGAACAGCGGCGGCTCGACGATGTGCCGGTGGGTCAGGGCGAGGATGTCGTCGATCGTTACCGCATCGGCGCCTTCGAGAGCACGCAATGAGCGCGCGGAAGTAACCGTCGATGTTGCGCTTCGTGCACCGCGAGCAACAGTTCCTCCTTGCTCGGGAAGTAGAGATAAACCGTTCCCTTGGCGAGGCCGGCCTCGTCGGCGACCTCCGCCACATTCGCCATGCGATCGGGCGAGCGCGATAGAAGCCGCTCCGCAGCATCCAGGATCGCGTGGTGACGCTCATGCTTGGCTTCGGCCTGGATAGCGCGCTGGCGAATGACCATCATCGATGTCCCTGCGAGGCTCTCCGCTAAATGACCGCGGGTCACTCTGAAAGGACAGCCTAGGTGACCGTGGGTCAGTCGTCAATGGGCACGCCGTGCCCGGCATCTACCAAGGAGGATTCAGCGGAAGAGCGCCAGCGTGGCGCGCGTCAGCTCGCTCCCGGAGTCGTGCATAGTCCGCGACGACGCTGAAGTGATGCTTGCCCGCGAGGATGAGGGGTCCCTGCGGCCGGCCGGCAGTTGTCAGTCCACGCATCCCACAGGAGTTGCGATTGGCGGAGGAATTCGGATCGTTTCTCGCGCCGCCGACCGCGACCAGCAAGGGTTCCTGCGACAGGCTGACCTGATTGACTGGGAAACGCGCGCCGCTTCTGCATTCGTGAGCCGCAAATCGCTGTTGTACGAGAAGAGGACGAGCGGCTTCAGGTCGTGCACGCCCGAGAGCGTGACCCCGCCTACAAACGGCTCCTGCGCGGGAGCCCGAGCGCGTCCCAGTCGTGCGAACATCATCGCCGCCAAGTGGCCCCCCGCCGAATGCGCCGCCGACGACCACGTTGGCGGCCGTTGCGCCATGGCGCGGCCCTTGGTGCGCGATCCCATACCCATCAGCCGGCGGCATTCGTCGACGATCTTCGCGATCGAGACCGCCGGGCAAAGGTCGTAATTGGCGACGGCCGACGGCCATCCCCTGCTCGACCAGCGGCCCCGCAACGAATTGAAAGTCGGCCTTGTCGAGCAGGTGGCGCCAGTACCCGCCGTGGATGAACACGAACGTGCCACGCGGCTTGCCTCGGGCAGGAACAGGTCGAGCGTTTCGAGCGGACCGGGACCGTAGCGCACGTCGAGCATGTGCCGGTACTGGCGCGCGCGTCGCGGCCGACAGTTCCGGATACTTCGCGAGCCACAAGGGTGTTCCGCCACCGCGGCGCGATTGTTGTAGCCGCGCTCGACGAACTCGGGGCGTCAAGACGGGTCGAATGACGGGATCGTTCACGCTCGGCCTCCTTGCACGCCGCTCATCGGCGACGTCCACGTGTCGGCCTCCTCCGCATTCGCGCGCGGCGCCGCGCCCTGCGGGCCTCGGCTATCGCCCGCCGCGCTCATGACGATAACGATCGAAAGCGGTGTCAGGCCGTCGATGTGCCCGTCGAGCCGGTCGCCCGCGACCACCGCGCCGACGCCCGACGGGGTGCCGGTGAACACGAGGTCGCCGGGCAGCAGCTCGTAGTACTGCGACAGGAAAGCGAGCGTGTGCGGCACGTCCCAGATCATGTCGGCCAAGTCGCCTGTCTGGCGCCTTGTGCCGTTCACGTCCAGCGCGATTGCGCCGCGCGTCGAGCAAGCCAGTCGCCGCCACAGCGATGGATCGGCGCGATGGGCGCGGCCTGCGCGAACGACTTGCCCAGTGTCCCACGGCCGTTTCTTCTCGCGCATGTCGCTCTGCAGGTCGCGGCGGTCATGTCGAGGCTCGGTCGCGTAGCCGAAGACGATGCTCGTTGCGCGCTCGGCCGCGGAAGCTGCACGCCGCGCTTGCCGATCGCGACGACCAGTTCGATCTCGTGGTGATAGTTCTTCGTCGCGAGCGGATAGTGCACCGTGCCCGACCTCGGGGCGGCAACGACTGGCGCCACCGCGTCGGCCGGCTTGGTGAAAAAGAACGGCGGCTCCTTGGTCGCGTCGCCGCCCATCTCCTTCGCGTGCTCGGCATAGTTGCGGCCGACGCAGTAGACGTGGCGGACGGGAAAGTACCGGTCGGGAGCCGGCGACCGGAACGGTCGGGAAGCGTCCCACGCGGGAACGGCGTAGTTCATGTGTCAGTCCGGGTGCCGGGATCGCTAGTTGCCATCTAATCGGCGTCCGGCTGCCGCGATGGCGCCGCGTCGGCGAACGCGGGCAGCGCGGCGCACGCGGCGTCGATGCGCGTTGAGCGTCGGATACGGCGCGACGTCGATGTTCATGCGCCGCGCGTTGGCGAGCTGCGGCACGAGGCAGATGTCCGCGAGCGTCGGCGCGTCGCCATGGCAGAAGCGGCCGGTCGCCGGGTCGCGCGACAGCTGCGTCTCCAGCGCCTCCAGGCCGATGTCGATCCAGTATTTGTACCACGCGTCCTTCTGCTCTTCAGCGACGCCCGAGCGTGTTCTGCAGGTACAGCAGCACGCGCAGGTTGTTGAGCGGATGGATGTCGCACGCGATCGCGAGCGCGATGCTGCGCACTCGCGCGCGGTCTTCGGAGTCGGCCGGTAGTAGCGGCGGCGTCTGGCACGCGTTTCGTCCAGGTAATCGATGATCGCGAGCGACTGCGTCAGCACCTGGCCGTCGTCGGTGACCAATGCGGGCACGAGTCCTTGCGGGATTCAGCGCGAGATAGTCGTCGCTGCGCTGGACGTTCTTGCGCAGGTGGACGAACTCGCGCGAGGGTTTCAGGCCCTTCAGGTTCGAGCGCGATGCGGACGCGATACGCCGCGGACGAGCGGAAGTAATCGTAGAGCCTCATTGTCATGTCAGTCCCGCCGGGCCTCCCCAAGGGACGACAACGCGTCCCCTCGAGGGGCGGCGAGCGTAGCAAGCGTGGAGGTCGTTTCACGCTAAAACGCCGAAATGCCCGTCTGCGCACGGCCCAGGATCAGCGCGTGCACGTCGTGCGTGCCTTCGTAGGTGTTGACGGTCTCGAGGTTCAGCACGTGGCGGATCACGTGGAATTCGTCGACGATGCCGTTGCCGCCGTGCATGTCGCGCGCGGTGCGCGCGATGTCGAGCGCCTTGCCGCACGAATTGCGCTTCATGATCGACGTGATCTCCGGCGCGGCAATGCCTTCGTCCTTCATGCCGCCCGAGGCGCAGGCAACCCTGCAGGCCCAGCGTGATCTCGGTCATGCATGTCGGCCAGCTTCTTCTGGATCAGCTGATTGGCGGCGAGCGGCCGGCCGAACTGCGTGCGGTCCAGCGTGTACTGCCGCGCCGCGTGCCAGCAGAATTCCGCGGCGCCCAGCGCGCCCCACGCGATGCCGTAGCGCGCGCTGTTGAGGCAGCCGAACGGGCCTTTCAAGCCCTGCACGTTCGGAAGCAGGTTCTCTTCGGGCACGAACACTTCGTCCATCACGATCTCGCCGGTGATCGACGCGCGCAGGCTGAACTTGCCTTCGATCTTCGGGCGCGGACAGTCCCTTCATGCCCGTTCTCCAGGATGAAGCCGCGAATGATCGCCCTGGTCGTCCTTCGCCCATACGACGAACACGTCGGCGATCGGCGAATTCGAGATCCACATCTTCGCGCCGGACAGACTGATAGCCGCCGACAACGCTGCGCGCCCGCGTGACCATCGAGCCGGGATCGGAGCCGTGGTTGGGCTCGGTCAGGCCGAAGCAGCCGATCCACTCGCCGGTCGCGAGCTTCGGCAGGTACTTCTTGCGCTGCGCCTCGCTGCCATACGTGAAGATCGGGAACATGACGAGCGAGCTCTGCACGCTCATCATCGAACGGTAGCCCGAGTCCACGCGCTCGATCTCGCGCGCGATGAGCCCGTAGCAGACGTAGTTCAAGCCCGACGCCGCCGTAGTCCGGCCGGCAGCGTCGCGCCGAGCAGCCCCAGCGCGCCCATCTCGCGGAAGATCGCCGGATCGGTCTTCTCGTGGCGGAACGCCTCCTTGATCCGCGGCATCAGCTTGTCCTGCGCGTACGCGTGCGCCGTATCGCGCACCATCCGTTCCTCCTCGGTCAGCTGGGCGTCGAGCAGCAGCGGATCGTCCCACTTGAAGACGGGCTTGGTCGAAACGCGTTCGGGAGCATTCATTGGCAACTCCGGTGAGGCGGCGGGCGATGCGCTCGAGGGTTGGAGCACCGATCGAATCGATTGCAATTATCGCGCGGCGAACCGTTCCGGGTCCAGCGGACCTTCGGTGCATACGTCAGGCATCAGGGATGACGGCCGTGGCCTCGATCTCCACCTTCGCGCGATCCTCGATCAGCGCGGTCGACCGCAACCGCCGTCATGGCCGGAAAATGCCGGCCGATGACTTCGCGGTACGCCACGCCCAGCGCGCGAAAGACTGGCGAGATATTCGCGCTTGTCGGTCACGTACCACGTCATCCGCGCAATGTGCTCCGGCCCTGCGCCTGCCTCGGCCAGGATCGCCAGCACGTTGCGCAGCGCCTGCCTGCGCCTGCGCCACGAAGTCGTCGGACTCGAACTGCTGCCGGCCGTTCCAGCCGATCTGGCCGCCGACGAAGACCAGTCGTGCCGCGCGCGGCGATGCCGTTCGCATAGCCTCGGCGGCGCCCAATCAGCGGGCTGCAGGATCTTCATGGTTGTTCTTTCAACTGTCTTGCAGGCGGAAGCGCTGCAGCTTTCCGGTCTCGGTGCGCGGCAGGCCGGCGAGGAATTCGATCGCGCGCGGATATTTGTACGGCGCGATGCGTCTGCTTGACGTGATCCTGCAGTTCGTTCACCGATCGCGTCGCCGCGTTCGACGCGCCGCCTTCAGCACGACGAACGCCTTGACGATCTGGCCGCGCTCCGTCGTCGGCGACGCCGATCACGCCACATTCGGCCACGGCCGGATGCGCGAGCAGCGCGCCTTCCACTTCCGGGCCCGCGATGTTGTAGCCGGCGCTGACGATCATGTCGTCGGTGCGCGCCTGATAGACGAACTAGCCGTCGGCGTCGACGAGATACGCGTCGCCCGTGTAGTTCCAGCCGTGCTGCACATACTGGCGCTGGCGGTCGTCGGCAGGTAGCGGCAGCCGGTCGGGCCCTTGACGGCGAGCCGGCCGACCTGGCCCGCGCGGCAGCGGATGGCCCGCGTCGTCCATCACGCACGCGCTGGTAACCCGGCGACTGGCTTGCCCGTGGCGCCCGGCTCGCGCATGCGCTTCGTCATGCGAGATGAAGATGTGCAGCAGCTCGGTGGCGCCGATGCCGTCGATCAATCTCGATGCCGGTGGCGTCCTTCCACAGCTGCGCGCGTCGCCGCGGGCAGCGCCTCGCCGGCCGATACGCACTTGCGCAGGCTCGACAGGTCGAACTGCGCGGCACTGCGCGCGCCATCGCGCGATACGACGTCGGCGCCGTGAACAGAACCGTCGCCGCGGTGTCGCGGCGATCGCCGGCAGCAGCGCTCCGGCGGACGCCTTTTCCAGCAGCGAGCGTCGCGGCGCCGACGCGCAGCGGAAACAGCAGCAGGCCGCCCAGTCCGAACGTGAAGCGCCAGCGGCGGACTGCCGGTGAAGATGTCATCGGCGCGTCGCGCGCAGCGTGGAGCGCGGCCAGCAATCGCAGCCGGCGAGCGACGTCGCGATGGAAATGCATCGTGCCCTTTGGGCTTGCCGGTCGTCCCGGACGTGAACGCGATCAGCGCGGTGTCGTCGGCGGCGGTGTCGACATTCGGCGAATGCGCGCGGGCTTGTCCGCGGCGCGCGCCTCGACGCCATCGGGCGCCGCTGGTCTCGAAATGCAGCGACGCGTCGTGCAGCGTCGGACACGCTGCGCGCGCGGCATCGAGCTCCGCGGCGAGCCGCGCATCGCACAGCGCGTGCGTGATCTGCGCCTTGGTGACGACGTCGGTCAGTTCCTTGGCGCGCAAGCAGCGGCATCGTCGCCACCGCGACGCCGCCGGCCTTCATCACCGCGAACCAGCACGCCGCCATCATCGGGCTGTTCGGTCCGCGCAACAGCACGCGGTTGCCGGGAACGAGACGCAGGTCCTCGACGAGCACGCGCGCGATCCGGTTGGCCCGCGGCGAGCAGTTCCGCGTACGTCCAGCGCAGCCAGTCCGGCGCGAGGATCGCCGTGCGCTCGCCCCAGCCGCGCTCGACCGCGCGATCGAGCAGCTCGACCGCGCAGTTGAGTCGTGTCCGGATAGCGCAGTTCCGGCAGGTCGAAGACAGAGTCGGGCCACTCGTCGCGCGGCGGCAGGTGATCGCGCGCGAACGTGTCGACGTGCGACGGTAGGTCATCGCTGCATCGTCCCGTCGAATCGCCCTTCAAGCATCTCGCGGCCGATGATGAGCCTCTGCACCTCGGTCGCGCCTTCGTAGATGCGCAGCGCGCGGATGTCGCGGTAGAGGCGTTCGACGATGTGCCCGTGCGTGACGCCCAGTCCGCCGTGCAGCTGCACCGCCGCGTCGATGACGCGCTGCGCCGATTCGGTCGCCGTCGAGCTTGGCCATCGCCGCTTCCTTGGTCGTCCGCGCGTTGCTGCACGTCGCGCAGCCAGGCCGCGCGATAAGTCGAGCAGCGCCGCGGCATCGATGTCGGCCGCCATGTCGCCCAGCTTCGCCTGCGCGCAACTGCAGGTCGGCGAGCGTCGCCGCCGAACATCCGGCGCGACTTGGCGTGCGCGATCGCCCTCGTCGCAGCGCGCGCCGCGCGAATCCGACCGCGGCCGCCGCCGACCGACGCGCGGAAGATGTCGAGCGTGCGCATCGCGAGCTTGAAGCCGTCGCCTTCCGCACCGAGCAGCGCGTCGGAGGCACGCGGCAACCGTCGAACTCGAGCCGCGCGAGCGGATGCGGCGCGATCACCTCGATGCGCTCGGCGACGATGCAAGCCCGGCGTGTCGGCCGGGACGACGAATGCCGAAATGCCGCGCGTGCCCGGCGCGTCGCCGGTGCGCGCGAACACGCAATAGAAATCGGCGATGCCGCCGTTGGAGATCCAGGTCTTGCAGCCGTCGAGCACCCAACGCGTCGCCGTCGCGCACGCGCGCGACGTCGTCAGCGCCGCGACGTCGGAACCGGCGTCGGGCTCGGACAGCGCAAACGCCGCGATCGCCTCGCCGCGCGCCACCGCGGGCAGCCACTGCGTCGCGCTGCGCGTCGCTGTCCGGCGAGCGTGATCGCGCCGCTGCCCAGTCCCTGCATCGCGAATGCGAAATCGGCCAGGCCGTCGTGGTAGGCGAGCGTCTCGCGCGCCACGCACAGCGCGCGCGAATCGAGCGCGGACAAGGCGCCGCCGTGCGCGGCCGGGACGCAGTAGCGCAGCCACCCGCCGTCGCCCAGCGCGCGCACCAGGCGCCGGCACGCCGTATCGACGTCGCGCCTCGGCGTCGGCGTCCGACAGCTGCGGCAACGCCGGCGCACCACGCGTCGAGTCCGCGCCGCGAGCTCGCGGTGCGTCGGCGGCGAAGAACGGCCAGTCGAGAGTGCGATCGCGGTTCATCACGGGTCCTAGTTGCCTTCGAACTTCGGCGTCTGCTTGCGCGGCGAACGCCTCGAACGCGCGATGGAAGTCCTGCGTCTGCATGCAGATCGCCTGCGCCTGCGCTTCCGCCTCGATCGCCGCATCGAGGTCCATCGCCCATTCCTGATGCAGGAGCTTCTTGGTCATCGCATGCGCGAACGTCGGACCGTCGGCCAGCTCGCGCGCGAAGACGCGCGCGCTTCGGCGAGCAAGGCATCCGGCGGCGACCAGCCGGTTGAAGAATCCCCAACGCCAGGCCTTCGTCGGCGCCGTCATGACGCGGCCGGTGTAGCAGCAGCTCCGCCGCGCGGCCCTGGCCGATCGTACGCGCGGCAGCAGCGTGCAGGCGCCCATGTCGCAACCGGCCAATCCGACGCGCACGAACAGGAACGCGGTCTTCGCCGCGGCGGTGCCGAAGCGCAAGTCGGACGGCAAGCGCCACCATCGCGCCGGCGCCCGCGCACACGCCGTCGACCGCGGCGACGATCGGCTGCGGGCAGTGCGCGCATCGCCAGCACCAGATCGCCGGTCATGCGCGTGAACGCGAGCAGCTCCGGCATCGCCATCTTGGTCAGCGGTCCGATGATCTCGTGCACGTCACCGCCCGAGCTGAAGTTGCCGCCGGCGCCCGTCACGACCACGCACTTGACGTCGCTCGCGTAAACGAGACCGCGGAACAGGTCGCGCAGCTCGCGCGTAGGAATCGAAGTCAGCGGGTTCTTGCGCTCCGGCCGGTTCGAGCGTGATCGGTCGCCACCTTGCGCGTCGGCGTCGACTTCCCAGCGGAAATGCGTGCGCGCGATAATCGCGGCAAACGGACGCAGCTGCTCGTTCATGCTCATGCGAGCTCTTCGCGTGCGCCGTCTCACGTGACGCGCAGCATGTCGTCTTCGAGCGGCCCAGCAGCGCATGCAGCCGGTCGCGCTCGCTGCTGGACAGTCCCGACGAACATCTCGATCACCCAGCGTTCGTGCTCGGCCGCCATGACGTCGAACGCGCGCTTGCCTTTGGCCGTCAGCCGAACCGCATAAAGGCGCGGCGGTCGCCGGCAATCGGCCGCGCGCTCGACCAGGCCTTCGGCGACCAGCTGGTCGGTCAGTCCCGGTGACGTTGCCGCCGGTCACCATCAACCGGCGCGACAGCTCGCCCATCTTGAGCCCCTCCGGATTGCGCTCGAGCTGCGCCATCAGGTCGAAGCGCGGCAGCGTCATCGCGAACCGCTCGCGCAGCTGGCGCGCGCACGCGCCGCTCGATCATCAGCGTGCAGGTGAGCAGGCGCAACCACAACCGCAGCGATTCGTGATGCGCGTCGTGGAGGCGCGTCTCGGGATCCGGTGCGACCGCATGTGTCGAGTCGATCCCGCGGTGTCTCACCCTGACATGTTCAGCCATTTGCCTCCGGCACGCTCGCCCGCCAGTTGCGCCGCGCGCGCGAGGTTGCGCTCGAGCTGGTCCCTGCCCGCCAGATATTGCACCGGCCACTCGATGTCGTGATAACCGCAGCTGCGCCGCCGCGTGCAGCGTCCAGTAAGGGTCGGCCAGGTGCGGCCGCGCGAGCGCGCACAGATCCGCGCGTCCGGCCATCAGGATGCTGTTCACGTGGTCGGGCTCGAAGATCGCGCCCACGGCCATCGTCGCGATGCCGGCCTCGTTGCGGATCGCGGTCGGCGAACGGCGTCTGGTACATGCGGCCGTAGACCGGCTTCGCCGCGCGCGTCGTCTGTCCCGACGACACGTCGATGAGATCCGCGCCCGCCGCCTTGAACAGCCGCGCGATCGCCACCGCGTCGTCGGGCGTGTTGCCGCCGGGCGCCCAGTCGTGCGCCGAGATGCGCACCGACATCGGCTCGTCCGCCGGCCACACCGCGCGCATGCGCGCGAAACACCTCGAGCGGATAGCGGCAGCGGTTCTCGAGCGAGCCGCCGTACTCGTCGGTCGCGCGCGGTTGGTGAGCGGGCAGATGAACGCCGACAGCAGATAGCCGTGCGCGCAATGCAGCTCGAGCCAGTCGAAGCCGCGCGTCGATCGCCCCACGCGTCGGCGCGGACGAATTCGTCGCGTCACGCGATCCATGTCGGCGCGCGGTCATCGCGCGCGGCACCTGGTTGGTCGGCGCCGTAGGCAATCGCCGACGGCGCGATCAGCGGCCAGTTGCCCGTCGGCAGCGGCTCGTCGGCCGTCCTCCCAGCCGAGCTGCGTCGAGCCCTTCGGCCCCGCGTGGCCGAGCTGCAGCGCGATCTTCGCCGACGTGCGCGTATGAACGTAGTCGACGATGCGCCGCCACGCCGCGCGTGTGCTCGTCGTGTACAGGCCCGCGCAGCCCGGACGAGATGCGCGCATCCGGCGGCCACGCACACCATTTCGGTGAACACGAGACCCGCGCCGCCGTGCGCGCGGCTGCCGAGATGGACGAGGTAATAGTCGTCGGGCGTGCCGTCGACGGCACGAGTACTGCGCCATCGGCGACACGACGACGCGGTTGCGCAGCGTCACGCCGCGCAGCGTGAACGGCGTGAACATCGGCGGCACCGGCTTCGCATCGGCGCCGGCGCGCGCGGCGATACCAGGCTTCCATCGTCGCGCGACGAAGCCGCGATCGCGCAGGCGCAGGTTCTCGTGCGAGATGCGCTGGCTGCGCGTCAGCAGGCTGTAGGCGAACTGCTCGCGCCTCGAACGCGGCATAGCGCTCGACGTTCTCGAACCATTCGGTGGAGTTGCGCGCGGCGTTCTGGATCTTCAGCACCTCGACTGCGCGCTCCGCCTCATAGGCGGCGCAGCGCCGCCGCGAGCGTCGGCGGGGCCGTGCAACGCACGGGCGAGCGCGATCGCGTCCTCGAGCGCCAGCTTGGTGCCGGACCCGACGGAGAAATGCGCGGTGTGGGCGGCGTCGCCCACGAGCACGACGGGCACGCGCGTGCCGTCGAGCGTCGTTCCAGTGCACCCATGTGCGGCAGACGACGCGCGGGAAGCGGATCCAGATCGCCGAGCCGCGCAGGTGCGGCGGCGTTGCGACATCAGCGGATGGCCGTCGAGGTAGCGGCGCAAACAGTCGCTCGCAGAACGCGATGCCCTCTTCCTGCGACATCGCCTCGAGCCCGGCGCGCTGCCAGACGTCCTCGGGCGTCTCGACGATGAACGTCGACGTGTCGGCGTCGTACTGATACGCGTGCGCCTGGAACCAGCCATGCGGCGTCTGCTGCGAACGCGAACGTGAAGGCGCGCGAAGCGCTTCTTCGTGCCGAGCCAGACGAAGCGGCAGCGGCGCAGGTCGACGTCGGGCGCGAACGTGTCGGCGTAGCTGCTGCGCGGATGCGGCTGTTGAGCCCGTCCGCAGGCGATGACGACGGTCGGCGTCGAACGCCGCGCGCCGCGGCCACGTCGTCGGTCGACATCCGTCTCGAAGCGAGCTCGACGCCGAGCGCCTCGCACCGCGCCTGCAGGATGTTGAGCAGGCGCTTGCGGCCGATGCCGCAGAAGCCGTGGCCGCCGCGACGTGATCGTGCGGCCCTTGAAATGGACGTCGATGTCGTCCCAGTGGTTGAACGCGCCGACGATCTCGCGCGCCGTTTCCGGGTCGGCGGCGTCGCAGGTTGCCGAGCGTCTGGTCGGAGAACACGACGCCCCAGCCGAACGTGTCGTAGGGGCGGTTGCGCTCGACGACGCGGATGACGTGGCGCGGCGTCGGCCTTCTTGAGCAGCAGGGCGAAGTACAGGCCGGCGGGACCGCCGCCGATGCAAAAGCACGCGCATGTCGGAAGGCCTTTGCTGGAGTCCTTGGCGCAACCGCCCGGGACCGTGTTTTGCTCAATTATAAATAGTATAGACCTAAACTAAATGGCGTCAAGCGCGGCATCTCCAATACAACCTTTGGCCTACGCCAAGAGGCGCATGGGCGACGCGAACCCCGGCTCCTAGCATCGGGCCTCGTACCAGTGGCCCGGGCTAAGGGAGATGGTCGTGCCGCACAGTGAACATCGGAAACGTCACGCGGAGCAGGATTCACGCTGATTGAATTGCTCGTTGCGCTCCGTGCTGGCGGCGCTGTTGCTCGTCGCTCGCGCTGCCGTCGTACTACGAATGGATAGCCTCGTCGCAACTGATGCACGAGGCGCAGCACATCGCGACCAGCATGAACCTGGCGCGGTCGGAGGCCATCAAGCGCAACACGCGCGTCAACGTCTGCAAATCGGCGGATGGCCTCACGTGCGCCACTTCCGGCCCGCTGGGACGACGCGGATGGATCGTCCAGTTGACGCCAACGGCAACGGCCAGGTCGACTCCACACCGGACATCGTGCGCGGCCGGACCCCGCTTTCTCCGGGCATCACGGTATCCGCCAACCGGCCGCTCATCGACTATGTCTCTTACACGGGACTGGGCCACGCGAGGATGCTGAGCGGCGCGCTGCAAATGGGGACGTTTACGGTCTGCCGATCAGGCCGGAACGGGGTCGATGTCGTACTGGTGGCGAGCGGGAGGGTGCGGATTGCCAATTCGCCGATGATTTGTCCATGATTGGATGCTACCGCCCGTTCCGGAGACGCGACATCCGACCGTCAAGCGAAGCTGCCCCACGAGCGGTGGCGGCCGAAACGCCTCCAACCGTCCATTCCCGGCGGCGCGCCACTGGTCAGGCAGCGTTGCGCCAGAGCAGGAGCGCGTCATAGCATCCGGTCGTCCTGAAGGAGATACCCATGGGTCGCATCATGCCCGTTCGATCGCGGAAAATGTCCGGTTTCACGCTGATAGGAGTGATGGTCACGGTTGCCATCGTAGGGCATCCTGGCGGCCATCGTATTCCCCAACTACACCGCCTACGTCCAGCGAAGCAAGATCGTCGACGGCGTCACCAAGATGGGTGATTTCAGGTCGCAGATGGAAAAATACTTCCTGGACAACCGGAGGTACCCGACGGTTGCGGGCGGCGCCAGTCTGCGGCGTAATGCCTACGTGGGTGGTGACAGCCGCGAGACAAATTCACGATCACCTGTGTTACCCCTAGCGATATCACGTACACGATAACAGCGGACGGGATCCCCGCACGGGGCATGACGGGCTTCAGGTGCACCGTAGATCAGGCCAACGTCAAGACCACTGTACTCGCTCCAGCCGGCTGGACCAAGACGCCGGGTTGCTGGGTACGTGCCGCAAGGACGGCGCCTGCTGATGGGCCAGCCGGCCGCAACCGTGGCTTCACGCTGGTCGAGATGCTCGTCGCTGTCGCGATCGCCGGCGCTGCTGCTCGTGATGGCCGCGCCCCAATACGCGCTTTGGATTGCCGACGCGCATATCCGTTCCGCCGCGGAATCGATAGCGACCGGATTGCGCTGGGCGCAGAACGGAAGCCGTCGAAGCGGAACACCCAGGTCGAATTCATTCTCAACCCGACCACCGCCACGGGCGGATGGGACGCACACGTCGTCACGGATGCCGCGGGCGTCTTTGTCCGAACCGGCAAATTCGCCGACGGTGCCGGGAATTCGCCAGTTCGCCGTAATTCCCGCCGGCACGACCACCGTCACCTTTTCGGGGCTGGGTGTGGTCATCCCCGTCAATGCCGACGCCTCTGTGGCACTGACGCGTGTCGACATAACGACAGTGAGCACGACTCGCCGGGACGCGCCTCGCTGCACGGTTCTGGTGGGCGGCGGCAGGACCGGCATCAAGATCTGCGACCCCAATCCGAGCATCCCGGCCACCGACCCCCCGTTTCTGCACAACCTGATATGAGCCGAGCCGCCCTTTCGCTAATCCCATAGGCCGACTGGTTTGCGCCAGCGCGGCAGCTTCATGCTCGAGGCGCTGATCGCGGTGCTGATCGTGGCATTCGGCCTGCTACGGCCTGATCGGCATGGAAGCGCGCGCCCTCCAGAGTACGGGCGACGCGCAGTATCGCAGCGAGGCGGCGTACCTCGCGACGGACAACTTGGGCAAGATGTGGACTTACGACTCTGAACAACCTGATCGCGGACTTCGCAGCGACACCGCGGGGCCCGGTACGCCCTATCGACGAGTTCAGGAAGATGGTCGCGCTGCGATTGCCCGGCGCGTGCGGCAGTTGCAGCACCCAATCCGGCGGTGACAATTACCAATCGCGGCGGCCCGGGCGGCCCGGCCAGCAACGGCTTCGATGTCGACATCACGGTTTCCTGACGACCGCCGGGCGACACCGTACACAATTTCCGGACCACCGCCACGGTGCGTCTCAACTGATGGCCGCGATCCCGCATCGCTCCGGTTCGGTCCAGCCGCCGAACGCAGCGCGGCGTCGGCCTCGTCGAAACCATGGTCGGCATCGTCATCGGGATGATCGTGATCGTTGCCATCTTCAACGTCTTCGCGCTGGCCGAGAACTACAAACGCACGACCACCCGGCGTTGCCGACGCCTAGGTAACGGGACCGTTTGCGCAGTTCGTGATGGGTCGCGAAATCGCCAACGCCGGCAACGGCCTCGATGGCCGGCGTCGACGACCTCGCAACCCGCAACAACGACTGGCGATTGAAACTCCATTCCGGTGCTCATTACCGACGGCGGCGCGCCGACGCCTGTCGGACACCGTCGTCGTCTATTACAGCAACGCGATCCACGTCACCAGCCCGGTGCTCTTCACCGCAAACGCCATCACTCCGGCGCGCCTTTACCGTGCAGAGCCCCAACGGTTTCAAGGTGAACGACTACGTGATTGCCAGCGACCGCGTCGCCAATTGCTGGCTCACACGGGCGACGGAATATCGCCCAGTGGGGAGGCGGAGCCTATCCTCCCGTAGCCCCCAAGGCCAGGTCGACCTGACGTATCTGCCCGCCCCTGGGGCTCCCTCACCTTCAATTCCAGTTCGCGGCTGGTGAACATGGGACCGAATTTCACGCGCACGAGTTATACGGTCGACCCGGCCAAACGGCAACTCTACAGCCAGGACGTCAACCCGATCGCCGGACTTGCGCGCACAGCCGGTCGTGCCCATAGCCAGGAATATCGTCCTGATGAAGGCGCAACACGGCATCGACACCGAGCGCGGTTCTCGACGGGAGCGTCGATTGCTGGACACCGGCCGATAACAGCGAACCCTTGCGGCCTCGGCATCGACTCTCTCTGCGGCGGCCATCGGCTCTCCGCAGTCACGGCGGCGATCATTCGCAGAATCGTGGCCGTCCGCATCGCCGCGGTGGTGCGCAGCGACGAGGGGCTGCTTCGCGACGACCCGACCAATGCCGCTTCAGGACCCAGGTCCAGTACCTGTTCAACTGCTCGGCCAACACCACTGCGGGCTCGCCCGCGGCGGCTCTGATCGACAGCACCAACAACGTCCTGCAGGACTTGCACCGCTACCGGCATCTACGAGACCACCATCCCCTTGCGTAACGCGCTCTGGAACTTCAAATGAACCGGCCTGCCGCTGTTAGCATCCGCCGTCGCGCCACGTCGCGCCATCAACAGGGCGTCGTACTGTTCGTCGCGCTGATCGCGATGGTCGTGTTGAGCCTGGCGGGCGTCGGCGCTCCTGCACCGTGGACACCAACCAGTCGGTCGCCGGCAACCTCGCGTTCCGCCAGGCGTCTGTCAATGCGATCAACGACGCCGTCGAGAGGGCGATCGACGACCTCTTCATCAAGGGCAACATCGTCAACCCGTTCAATGACGATTTGGCGCACAACTACTACGCTAATCTGCGGCCGGGCGAACAGCCGTCCACAGGGTCCGGCGGCCCTCTATGGCCCGGCGCCGCCCTATCCCGTCGCATTTCAGACGTATACCAGCCCCACGGGGATGAAGGCTCGCTGGGTGATCGAGCGGATGTGCCAGGGCAGCGCGCCGGCTCCCGGAGCCCTACTACGGCGATCCGACTAGCGTCACGGGAATGATCGCGTGCGACCTGCTGACGCCGAAGGTCGGTAGCGGCCGGACGACGATGAAGCCCGGCGACATCCCCGTTCCCCACGTGCCGCTGTACCGCGTGACCATCCGAGGTGGATGGTCCGTCCAACACTGCCAGTTTTGCCCAAGCGATGCTCCGTTAGCCTCCGCTACCACCGGATATCCGCCATGAAGACTCAAACTATAAACGCCTTTCGCCGCTGTGTCGCAGGAGTCATTTTCGCTCACGATGGCGCTCGGGCCCATGGTGCAAGTGGCGCAGGCCGTCAACACCACGCTCACGGATATTCCGATCGCGTCCAAGGTGACCGCCAAGCCGAACATCTTCTACACGCTGGACGATTCCGGAAGCATGGCGCTCTTCCACATCCGGACTTCGTCAGTGCCGGCGCGTGGCCCCACGGCAGGCTATTGCACGGAATACGGCCGGCACCGGCGTAGCGGCCTGCGGTACGGGCTTCAACTTTGGCCGCGATGTGCCGATGTTCACGGCGGACTTCAACCGCCTCTACTACAACCCCAACGTTACCTGCGAGCCCACCGGCCGACAAGAACGGCCCTGGCAGTCGACGGTCTCCTGCTCCGGACGCCCTGGCGCTCTACCAGCCGCAGGACAAGGCCAATACAGCCACCTGGACCGCGGTCTATACCGACCTGTACCTGACAACCCGCGACCAAGGTCGACCTGATCAGCGCGGCCGCCGGCGAGGGCTCTGCAGTTTCCGTCCCGGTCTTTTTGCAATACCGACTGGCCGCAGAGCTCGGCCTATCCGGCATTCTCTCCCTCGAAGTAGGCACCCCCTGGGTGAGTTTTCGGCGACCGCGGCCAGGACTGCCGCATCAACGGTACCAACTACGCGGCCGTCAGCGGCGCACCGTTGACGACGGACGACTACAACTATCCGTGGAACAAGACCGTCGCCCCGACGACCCGAAATACTTCTTTCGGAACAATTTCACCCGCGTCATCTATTGCGACAAGACCGCGGCGGGCTGGCCCAAGTCCACCGCGGGCTGCCCGATAACATGCTCGCTGGGGGTACGCCAATCACCGTATCGACCCCGCAAACCTGCAATTTCGTGAGTAATCAAACCACCTGCAGCAGCACGATGTATACACCGGCCGGCTGCAACGGCTGGGCCCCTGGCATTGACAACCCATCGGCGGATGCGTCGGTACTGTCGGGGTCGAATCGTCTTGCCTGCACTCCGAGCTGCGGCTCCACCACGATCACCCGGCAAGAACGCCAATTGCAGCATTTCCGGGACACGTAACTCCGCACGGGGTGCAGGCTGCACACTTCCAGCCTGCCCCAATGTTCCTGTCACCAACACCTGCACGGTGGGCGTAATCACCCCCAATAATTGCAATCCGGCTTCGTCGGCGGCAACTCGACATACGGCGGCACCCGGCGGCACCGGCGGCTCGACGTTGCTGATGGACGCGATCGGCGCAGGCGTGACTTGCCGTCACAACAACAGCTCCGGCACCGGCATATTGGGCAACGGCACGTATTGTCGAGCCGCCTGCCTACCCTGCGGCCCCCTACAATACCGCGGTCAACAGCAGCTGCCCCGCGATCCCGAACACGGTCAACATTCCGCGCCATTACTACAAACCGCTAGCGTGAAGTTCTGCAGCAGCGCGCCAACGCGGTGGTCAACGACCAGTGGAAAGGCTTCCGGGACGGGCGTTTGCCAGACCAAGAACGACCTGACCACGTTTACGTATGCGCAATTCGGCAAATTTACCCGAGTGGATCTGGTCAACGACGGCCGGACCTTCCCCTATACGGATCCGTTCACGGGCGTGGCGAGCTCTCGAACCTTCGACCAGGAAATGACCAATTACTCCAATTGGTTCGCCTACTACCGGACCGCGCGGGTGCTGGCAGCCAAGACCACGACGGCCATTGCGTTCAACATCATCGACAATACCTATCGCGCCGGTTTCGCACGATGAATACGCCGGGGACCAACTGGCTCAACATGGCTGACTTCGATGCGGCGCAACGCACGGCCTGGTACAACATGCTGTTCAGCATCCCCATTACTGCGGGGGCAAAGACGCCGACACTGGATGCGCTCCTTCGTATCGGCGACGTCGTGGAAAAGGGCGCCGGCGCGGTGCCGGGCCTGCCCGCGCACACCGATCCATTCCCGACCATTGCCAGCACGGGCCGGCCAGTGACGTGCACGAATAATTTCCACGTTCTCTTCACCGACGGCACCACCAACCAACCTACGCTGCCGCTCGTCGTTGGCGAGGTCGACGGCGGCAATGTTCCCGCGGCCTCCGCGACCGTTCTACCCCTGATCCGGGTGCGAGCGCACCCGAGCGGACGATCGCCTCGCTGCACGCACTGGCCGGCTCGCCGTGGCCGCGTCCGTATGCCGACAATGCGACCAAGACAGCCAACACGCTCGCCGACATCGCGCTTTACTACTGGATGCGCGACCTGCGGCCAGGGGCAGTCTTTGTCAACAACGTCCCGTCCAACGACGGGGCGCTCCGGCGCGGACCTTGATCCCGACGCAGGACCCGGCTCTGGTGGCAGCACGTGAATTTCTCGGCTCTTTCGTTCCGGTTCCGACGGCGTGCTCGACGCGTCCAATGCCGGCACCACGATGGCAGCCCTTTACCGCCGGAACGGTGAACTGGCCCATTCCCACGCCACCGAATTCACCCGCCGTGGCCCCCGGGCCATCGACGATCTGTGGCATGCGACCGCCAACGCGCCGTGGCACCTTCGTCTACGCGAAGTCGCCCATCGAGGTCTCCTACGGCTTCGGCAACATCCTTTCCGGTATCTCCAACAATCGCAAGGCGCGGGTGGGTGGGGCCTTGCTGCATCAGCAATTGAGCGCCACCAACAATTTCCTCTTCCAGGCGACGATCGAACCCGGCTGGGCTGGCGAACTCAAGAAGGCGTTCATCAATCCGGCCAACGGGAATTTCGTCAGTTTCGGATGGGGGAACAAGGGCGCGGGGGCGATTCTTGAACACGCAGCTCGCCACACCCGCGCCCGGAACGTCGCCGGCACTCGACAAAGACAATGCGTGGTTCCTGAATCGGCGCATCGTCACCCGCAACGTCGACAACGCGTTGTACCCGCCCACCGTCGTCCCGTTCACCCATGCCGCCCTCAATGTGGGCGCGGCAACCCAGCTCAATACGCTCAGCCCGGATCCGGTGCAGCAGCAGAAGATCGTGTCGTATTTGCGGGGCGGATCCACCTTCGGTAACGGACCCAGCCCGCCGCTGATCGAAGGCGTTGGCATCGGCCAGTACCGCAAGCGCTTCGGCAAGCTTGGCAACATCAGCGACTCGAAGCCGGTGATCGTAGGACCGCCCGGTGCGCCTTTCTCCGACGTCAGCGACGCCGGCTACAGCACTATATAAAGGCGCGCATTCGAGCTCGACCCCTGCGTGTCTTCGTGGGCGCGAACGACGGCATGGTGCACGTGTTCGACGGCACCGATGACGCGGTAACTGGCGGCAGCGAAACTTTTGCCTTCATCCCGAGCGGCGTCT
>ERZ1370068.7318-contig-6243_pt1 | contig 39731 bp, 49 predicted proteins | sample MGYA00561227_ERZ1370068 | MGnify/ENA primary metagenome ERZ1370068 (study PRJEB38410, sample SAMEA6850437) | metagenome | study: Metagenomic assessment of the ecological functions of the soil: analysis of the soil microbiota associated with the... | reverse complement strand
TACGTATTGCTGTTCCGCTGCGATATCCGAGTGCTCCACATCGCTCGGCGCGCATCCCCGTGACGGCACACCGGATGGCATCGTGATGGCGCTCGGTATCCCGACGCTCGCTGTCCTGTTCGCGCTCACGTTCCGCGGCCGCATCAAGGTCGCGATGGCGTTAACTTCCGCGCGCGCCGCTCGTGCCCCCTCGACATCGGTAACACTCGCGTAATCAGGAAGCTGCGCGGGCCTCGGCGATCTCGCTGTCGCCGTGCGGTGCGCTGGGCGAGCACATCGGCAAGGGCGGGGCCTGCTGCACCCGCTGGGCGCGTGGGCGCCCTCCGTGGGATCGTCCGGCAGCATCGCATCCTGCTCGCCTGCCGGCGAGCGACGCCGCCCTCCGCTCTACGCGCTGGGTGAGATGGGCGACCCGCAAGCGGTCGTCCACATTCGGCGGCATCCATTCGGTCTCACGCTCGTACGCGGCGACGTGGTTGCGGAGCTCTCACCCCCGCTGCGCGCCGCGAGTTCTGCTCATTGCGCGCCATGCCCAGACCACTGTTGCCGCTTGTTAAGCCAATGCCGCGTCGCTCTCGGGCTCACCGCGCCCGGGCGCCTCACCGATGGGATTCGTCGGGTCCTCGTGGCCGAAGTGCTCGCGGTACGCGGCCACTGACGCGGCGCGGGCCGTCCACCTGCACGCGCAGTCGGGATCCGGAACCGGTCCGGAGTCGCTGGTTGCCCATGATGGCGGCGACTGTGCCGCCTCCTCGCCGAGCCGCTCGATACGGCGGTCCATCGCCTCGGCAATAGCGTCACGTACCGCCTGACTTCGTCGTCGTGTGCCGGCGTGTCCGGTCAGTGTAGCTGCGCGGGCATGAACTGGTCCTCGCGTACCGCCGGCAGGCGTGGTCCGGCTCGCTGACCGGCCCGGGTGCCGACGGCGACATCGACGTCATCCTCCAACGAGGCGGCGAGACGGCGTACGTGCAGTGCAAGCGCTGGACCTGGCAGCCCCCCGTCGAGGCGGTGCGCGCGCTCAAGGGCAGCATGGCTACTCAGAACGTGGCCCGCGGCATCTTTGCGGCAGGTTTACCGCCAGAGGCCGCAGCGATACGCGGCGAGCAGCGGCATTACCACCGTCGGCGGAAGAGGCCCTGCGACTTCGTCCGCGAGGTGACCGGACCGGTCCCTGGCGCCAGCCGCCAGGCGTTCGCGGCTCGGGAAACGCGGCCGGATGCCACCACCGCGGCGCCGACGTGCCCGCGCTGTCGCGGTGTCGCGATGGTGGCGCGGCGCACCGGGCGCCATCGCGCGAGTTCTGGGGCTGCGCCGGACTGGCTGCCGTGCCACACGGCCCCTCGAGACCAGTAGCGAACGCATAGCTCGGCCGGAGAACGATCTCGCATGGTGCAGAGGCCTCACGACGGGAGAGTTGAGAGGTCGCTCCGGTCCTCACCGCTGTGGCGCCCTTTCGCGGGGACTGACGGTGGTCGTGATCAGATACCGGGATCCTCCGGGATGCGCACCTGCCAGACCGGGCATCGCCATCGCATCCTCAGCCGGCCCGCGGCCTTGCGTGACGATTCCCGGTCCGACCTGTCGGGTGGCATCACATCCACCACAGGAGGGCACCTCATGGCACGCCAGTTCAATGAATTCACCGCGCAGCGGGTCCCAGTTGGCACGTGGTGATGCGCGGCCGATGGCGGACTGGGCGTCACGGTTCAAGAACCGCACCTGGCCAGCTGTAGGGCGCTGCGAGCGGGTCGCTCAGCTAAGCCTGGCGCCGAAGCCGACCGCCGCGGGGTACGTGGCACCCGCGTTCACGCGTGCTCGCCGCTGTCGTCGCAACGGGAGTGACGGGTCGTGAGACCCGCCTCCGCGGCGGGTTGCGCCACCGGCGCGCTGCGCCAATCGGCGAGAGTGCCCATGCGCAGTGATGCGCCGAACCTGCTCGCACCGCACGCGAAACCGGCGCCAGCTGGCGTGCTGACGCCGGTCCGCAGTGCCGGATCGGCTCCAGGCGTCCTCGTCGTCCTCGACCACGTGGAGCTCGCCGCTGCGCCGGGCCTTGATTCGGCGACTGGCGGTCGCGAAGCGGAAGCTGACACCGATTTCGTCGATGACCAGCTCGTGGCGGCGGACCTCCTGGCCGGCGCGCTCGACCCTGCGCCGCGGTGAAGCTGCGCTCCGCCAGCCGGCCGGTGACCACGACGCGGTCGCCGGTGCCGACGCCTCGGCCACGTGCTCGGCGGTCGGGCCGAACGCGCTGGCGTTGAGGCGGGTGGTCTCGCCGTTCTCCCAGTCGCCGGTCTCCGGCGTTGCGGCGGCGCGGGGTGATCGCGACGGGCCACGGTCAGCGACCGCCGTCCCTGACGGGGTAGCGGAGCCCGGAGGTCACGAGGTGAGGTTGCCCGCGACGGTTGCGGTGGTGTTCAGCGACGTCCCCTTTCTCCGGGGGTCTCGGCCGGGCTTCCCGTGTGGTCGCCCTGGCGCAATGCGGACACGCCCCGGTGGCCGGCGGCTGCAAGGGAAGGAGACAGAGAAGTTTTCGAGGCGAAGCCGGCGCGCGTCAGCGGGCGAAAAGCTCTCTGGATCGCGCAGCTTTGCGGCCAGACCGGTGAGCTGGGGGGCATGTGGTGCGCATCGGGCCGGGGACAGCGACTGCCCGGGAAGTTTCGTGACTGATGGGGGCGCCACCGTTCTACATTCGTCGTCGTTGCCACACCGGTCGGTGACCTGCTCGCTGGTGACCAGGGGCTGTTGTCGTTGTGGTCGTGGTCCGTGCGTCGCCGTGTGCTGGTGACTGACCGTGGTGGCACGTCAGCCGATCTCACCGAATGCACCGCCACTCCGCTCGGCCTCGCATCGTGGTGACCGTGCGGTCCTGAGGCGCCGGCGGCTGTGTCGTGCGATCACCGCGGTGGTGCGTTGCGCGTTGTACGTCACCACGCGTTTGGGCGACGCTCCCGGCCAGTTCCGCCACATGGAACTCGCTGAGTACGGGGACGGCTCCGCCTTCGCTTCGTGGTCGGCCGCTGTGTCCCGCCCGCGCTTCGGCGTCCGCTCGGGTGGTTCGTCGGCGCGCCGAGCCGCGTGAACGGCGCGGCGATGTCCGGCGCCGAGTGCCATGCGCCGGTGTTGCGCGGGCCCGAGCGACCCAAGGCCTGTATCTGGGGCCCAGTGCAGTACCACCGCGGCCGGCGGCCTTGCACCCGCGTGGTCCCCAGCCCCAAGCTGCTGCGCTGCCACATCCCGCGTTTGCCTTAGTCGCGACGGCCTGCCACGGCGCCCCCTGCAGCGACGGTGTCCGCACAGTTCCCGATAACGTGTGGCCGTCAATCACGGTGCCGGCATCCACCAAGAGTCGGTGACGACTCACCCAAGCCAGACAGGGCCAGCCGCTGCGCTCCTGAACTCCGCGGCCCGCCGCGCTCGGGAGACTCCGTGCAGTATCGCCCGTCCGCCTTTCCGGGTGGCGTCATAACCGTCAGGCACACTTGGAGGCACCGCACATGATCAACAGGGTCACACTTCGCGCAACTGCGCCAAGGACACCGGAGTCCATCGACAACGCCCAGCGGCAAGCCCAGCGGCCCGGCTGCGCATCGCGACCAACTCGCAGTGGCGCGACAGCAACGGCGAGCGGCACGAACAGTCCGAGTTCCACTCGGTCGTCGCCTTCGACAACGTTCGGCCACCATTGCGGTGCAGTACTGCACCCAGGGCCGGCAGGTCTACGTCGAGGGCAAGCTCCGCCCCGCGACTACACCGACGCCGATGGCACCCGGCGCTTCGTCACCGAAGTCATCGCCGAGACCACTGCCGCTGGCGCGGCGCCGCCGGTGACCTTGGCCCCGGCCGCCGAAGCCGTCGTGGCCGTGCGCCGCTTCGGCCGTGCGGTCTGCCGGGTTGTGGCGGTCGCTTGCGGCACCCAGAAGCTGACCTCCTGCGTCCAGTCCGGCTCGTCGCTGAGCGACGACACCTCGCAGTGATGGGCGGACAGCACATCCACAACGCTCTGGACACTGCCGCCTGCACACCCAGCCCCAGACGCATGCGGAGGCGTCCTGACTGAATTGCCACCTCGCGATCGACAAGCGCCCCATGCGTGTGCCACCACACCTCCACCGTGTCGATTTCCTCGACCTCGGCCTCGATGACGGCGCCGCCTCGCTCCGCTGCGGGGCACTGGTCGTTGGCGATCCCGACGCCGATCTCCAGCACGCACGCGGACCGTGTCGGTGGTGGCGAGCCGCACACGGTGGTCCTCGAGGAGTTCGCGCACACCGCGCGGCGCGCAGCCGCCGCACCTCGTCGGCCAAGGCCGCCTCGGACTTGGTCGGGCCAGGCGCCACGCTGACACTCCTGGGTGGGGCTTCTGCCTGCCCTGCCTCGTCGAGGAACGCGGGTGCGAGGTCGGATCGCGGCCGCGGCCGGTGACGACGCGGCGCCATCCGGCTGGTCGTAGGCGATCACCCGATGGGCGCACTGGTCGCCGAATTCTTCGACGACGAACCCCATGCGGTACAGCGCATCAGCCACCCCGTGGGTCATCCGCCGGACGGTTGCGTTCACTGGCGGAGCGGCGCGTCGGATCCCGCCAGCGCCTCATGCGGCGTCCAGATGATGCCGATGCCCGCGTGGGGCGTCATCGGGAAGAGCACGACACCGCCACGGGCGGCGCGGCGCGGCTCGCCGGCGAGGTGGAGGTCGAGCCGCGCCGCCAGCCACGCATTGCGCGACCCACCGGAGCAGCTCCCCCGTCCGTCTCGGCATCGAACCGGGCCGGCAGCAGAGGAACTCTGCCCGGCGACGACCGCGTCGGCTGCCGCCCATCGCGCGTCACGCTCGGACTCCTCGGACTCGAGGAGGTCCTCGTGTCGCTCGGCGAACCAGGCGGACTTTGCCGTGGTCCTCCGCCGGGGAACCACTCGTCAGTCCGTGCGCTCCCGCCCTCGTCGCGCGCCCACTCCGTCGCCGTCCGGCGGCGCGTTTCCTCATCGGCAACCATCGGGCTGTCGCTTTCGTGTGCAGCCGGCGGCCGCCGTCGAGCGCCGACGGTCAAGTGCGTGCGTCGAGGAACCATCACCCTCAGGCGTCGGGGCACCACCAGAGGGAGACCCGCGCCGGCGGCGGAGATCGAGCCCTCGGTATGCGCTTGTGATCGCAGCTGGAGGATGCGCCGGTTGCACCGGGCGCAGCGCGCTTCGGCGAGCAACACCGGCAGCTGATCCACATCGGGGACGGGGGAACGGACCTCGTCCCAGAGCACGTCGCCGGCCGGCGCGTGGCCGTGCGGCGTGTGCCACCACCTGCTCTGGTCCTTCTCGTGATCGAACAGCGCGCGGCTGACCTGCTTATCGCTCTGCATGACGCTCCCTGCTCCTTCGTGTTGTGTCTGGGGGCGGCGGGCCTGGGGCTTCGATGCCGGCCCGGGCCCGCTGCCCGGTCTCAGACGGCGATCGGGTACGGCTCGAGCGCATCGGTGATCGACCGCGCGGTGCGGATCACCCGCTCGGCGGTGGCCCGGATGACGGCGACGTCGCCGTTGGCCCATCCGGCCGCGTACCGCACCGAGTAGCCGGCACTGTCCAGTCCGGCTCTCCGCGCTCACCATGAAGGCGACGCTCTCGGCCTCAACCTCGGCCGACGGCCGCGGCAGCCGCTCGAGCTCGGCAGCCCGGTGACATGGCCGAGCCGGATGTGGGCGAGCTCGTGCGCCAGCGTCTTGCAGGCCTGCGCCGGCGGCAGGTCGGCGCGCACCGTGACGGTCTTGGTCATCGGTCGGTCTCGCCGTTGGCGGTTGGCCGCGCGCACTCGCCGCGGCGGAGCCGGTAGCCCTCGCCGTCGACCTGGAACGCGAGCCCGTCCCACAGATCGGCGGGAGCGTCGCCCTCGAGCGCGCACGGGGTCACGTCGGGCAGCGGCTCGCCGTGGGTCTGCTCGATGTCGAAGAGCGTACTCGACCTTGAACCCGTGCAGACGCCGGGCACCGGTCGCGTCCGGCTTCTCGTCGTGCTGGCTCGTCCGGGCCGTGGTGCGGTTCCGCGGTCGGCTTGGTCTTGTAGGTGACGGGCGCCAGAATCGCGATGCCCTTCTCACCCTTGGTGACGCTCCGGCCGAGGCTGCCGCCAGGTCTGGAATCCCGCCACCTCGTGTTGCGGTGGGCCGCTGCGCCAGGATCATGCAGACGTTGCCGAACGAGTACCGGTGGAACCGGGCCGCCGCGCGCAGCATCGCTTGCCAGGCCTCGGAATCGGCGAGCTCGGCAACCTGCGCGGTCAGCGTCTGGTGCAACGCCTCGAGCTTCTCGGCTCGTGCCTGCTCGCGCTGCTCGCGGTCCTCGTCTCGCTGTGTGCTGGTGGCCATTGCACCCATCCCTCGGAGCCCGGTAGGAGCGGCGGGCTGGACTGCCCGTCGCCCATAGGGCGCGCCCGCCACGGCCGTGAGGCTCGGGGTCAAGGGGGAACCGGACGTGATGGTTTGGAGCGCAGCGGCCCGGCAGGGCCAAACGATCACGGATGGCCCCCTTGATGCCGAGGGACGGCCGTGGCAGCGTCCGGGATCCGAGGGCTTCACGCGCCCATGGCTTGGCTTCGCCCGCTGACCTATCGCCACTGATGGACGCTTGCCGCGTGTGGGCCGGGTCTGGCCTGATGAGCTTCCAGCCTGGCTGCGCCGCGGCCTTTGACCGCCGATCCCGAGCCTACTTCTCGACCGAAGGCACCGCCTTTGTTCCACATGCATCGCTGTCGAGCGGCGTCCGGCGACGGCGACGCGATGTTCTTGGATACCACCTTCGGCAAGGGGGCCGAGGGCGTGCAGCCAGCGCACCCACAAGGGCCGCGGATCAGCCCCTCGACAGGCGGCTGCAGCACCGCTGTGGGGCCGACGACGAGGGGGCGCGAAGCGGGGCAAAGTTCAGCGGCGCGGGCCACGTCGGGTTTCTCGACAGCGCTCCCCGTGCAGACCGGCCGGCGCGCCGCAGACGACGCTTGTTGTCGCGACGCCGCTGAGGCGACGGCGGGGGCACAACCGGCAGTGGCCACGCACGCGCGCGGCCTGGGCATCAGGGTGTGTTGCCGGCCCACGGTCGAGAGCGCGCGACGTTGCGCCGCCCGTGGATTGTTCGCCACCGTGAGTCGCCCGGAACGGCGACGACAGCGTATTTCCACCGCTCCGCGGCTTTGCGGCTCCACACGCGACTCCTTCTGATCAAAAACCGCACGGCGGCTCGGCGGAACCTGGAACGACTGCTCTGGTTTGATTGGCCCTTCCTGACAAATGACACCGGCGATTGCGGATCACGCGAACTCCGCGTCAGCGGCTCGACGATCGATCGCACCCGCACGAACACTGCCGGCCTGGGGTCGGCAATGCCTGCTCGGTCGCTGGTCGCGGTTTGAGCAGCCAGTCCAGACGCGCTGACCGCGCGAATATCGCCGTTGCCAGGACTTTCTGGCTTGCGGCCCAATGAAGTGCACCTGATCGGCGTTGCGCCTGGACGGTATGGCGCGTGCGAAGGCTCTACCACCCGCACAAACAAGCCGCGGTGTCAACAACTTCACGGCAGACTTGTGTCCTGCACCCGCGTCGCCCTTCGGCGCGCTCGGCCACCTCATGACTAGCTGAGCGCCACCTCTCCGCGGATGTCACCCAATCGTTAATCGTGAAGATCACGACCACGGGTTTCGGCCCATTGGCGGACCTTCTCCACTTTCAGATCCGGCCCATCTCTAGCTAGATGTCCGGCGCCGGGAAGTCAGGCCGATTGACTAGTTGCTGAACACGCTGGCGACTGACCCTAGGAGGGTCGCGATTTCCGCTGCGCCGGCCCATTCCCCCATAAGCAGGAACCTAGCGAATCGGCGGCTCTAGTGTCTTGACTAGTATGAAGCCTAGTGAGACACATGGCTATAGGGAGCCTTCTGCCTTAGACGCACATCGGTGCAGTCGTGATCATCGAACGTGAGCCACAGCTAACAATCGAACGGCCCCGGCCGGTGTTGCGACCACCGAGCCGGAGCCTTGACCGACCCCTGCTAGCACAGGAGCACGGCCCGTGTTGACTCTATGGGGCGCTGTCATCGTCGTCTCGCTCGTCTCTGCTCGCCATCATCGTCTGGCTACTAGCACGAGATAACCCACCACCCCCGCCGCCCGGCAGACACCGACCTACGCGGGATCACGATCCGGTTGTCAGCGATGACGAACCGCCACCCAACCAGGATTAGGCTGAATCGCGAATTTGGTCCGCCAAACCAGGGCCTGATCGCGCCGCTTAGTCCGGCGGCGATGTATCGCCTGGTCTGCGTCGGCGTCGCTCTCGCCTTGGCACGCGCTTAAGTCCTGTCAAACCGGCGTATGGACGAGCGGCGGTGCCCAGCCTCATCGCCACAGCGAAGAGGTGCGCCTATGAGCTGAACCCTCAGTAGTCATGCAACTGCCTTGCGTAGGGGGTCACTTCTGTGCGGACGCGGTCTCGGCATACCGACACAACGGCGCCTCGTGCCCGTCCGCCGCCGTTGCGAACAAGCGGATGAGCGGGGTCGAATTCCCCGCTCCGTTCACCGTGCAAGCTTTTTTGCCAGGCGACCTCGAATCGCCTGCAGGAAGCAACTCGCGCTACACCCGATGCCCGTTGGCTGGGCGCCAGCGGGCTTGTGCGGACTTCTGGCCGAAACACCAACGGCTAATCACTGTCTATTTCACCCAGCAGAGTAGCGTCCTTGTCTCTCGAGCTACAACCATTATCCACGAATGCGGCCACGTGCTTATGCCAGACGGTGGGGGTTATTCGCAGATGATTTCTTCTATCTAGACCCTCCCGGAGCTACTTTTGACCAGCCAATTGTGAGTATACGGGGTCGGGGTGGTTTCTCGTCTGACGTGGAGGCGACAGCTCGAATCTTTGCATCGATGGTGGTGCTAACTCACGCGGCACTCGTACTGCTGCCCAGACAGATCCCTCGAGCTGCCGATGCACCATCACGGCTTGAAGACTTGTTCGGATGACATAAGTCCGGAAGCAGTTCTTCTGATTGCCGCCAGGCAGCGTTCCTGGCGTGCGGAATAATACAGACTGGCATGCCCGGCCCAGCGTACCAGGCGCGCGCGGGTCGCAAACGAGCGGTGATGTTTGGCATGTTTGCAACTCGGCACTGGCACTGGATACGCCAGTCATATATGCCAGCTTCGATGGCGTCACACACGTGCCGAATCTCGCTGATTTGGTATCACACCCGGCCGGGCTTATAGGCATTCTTCTCGCTATCCCGCACATTCTCAGCGCGGCCTTTGGACCCTGGGCGAAAGGATAGGCCCTCGTTCGAGATCCCGCTTTTATCGTGGCTACGATGCTTGCCGCGACTGCACTGTTCTTCAGCGTGCATGCACCCGTGGATGACTCATCGTTTAGCGGGCGTTACCGCAATCAATATGCCGCGAAGGCATACCGGACGCTGCCGGCGGTCGTAGCAGCCGGATGGTGCCTTACTGAAGCTAGCTCGAGCGGTCCTTCACCATGCTCGAGCGTATCCATCGCCGCGTGACGTCGCGCTCGGACTGACGATTGCAGCGGGCCGGGTCAGCCGCATTCGGCGGCGCGTATATCGTATTCAAAGCTCGGTCAGCTCCTACGCGCCCGCAATCGAGAGCTCTTGTCGGACGACGAGATGACAGCCATGCGCGCTCAGCTCCTGGCATGACGCCCTAGCGGCAGGCACTCCTCATCCCGCTATGCGTACGGGCATCTGGCCGCGCTGTGCAGAAACCTTCGAACGCGCAGGTACACTCAGCAGAGGTTACGACCGCTGCAGGCGCTGGCTTCATGAGGCTGGAGCACTTGACGCCTCGGTGCACCTGCGGTTGAGGCCCACACCTCTTCTCGCTGATGCTCTACGGGGCGGAGGAGTCACGATTGAGCACCTAATCCGACGGGTCGTCGAAACACAGGACGCCCGTTCACGACGGTAAGCACTCGCGTCCTGAGGCTGACAAAGCTGAAGCAGAGATCACCGCGCCGCCCGGCCGCCGTCCCGTCTGCCCAGGACGGCCCTCGAACATTCGGTCCGCCTCGCGTGCTGGCGACATTGGCCGCAGAGCCAAGCGAGACGAGGCACTGCACCGGTTGGGCCACTCGGGCGACGATCGCTTGATAGCTTACGCAGAGGCCTGGGACCTGATCGACTTAAGACGCTCTGCGGGCCGGATGCAACGGAACGGTCTGTCGGATGAGTCAGCTCCAAAGAGACTGGCGCCGATCGCTCCAGCGACCAGAATGTTGTGGTCAGCGATCTCGGACATTCTCGGCCCACTTCCCCGGTCTGCGCAGCAATGTTCAACTCCGCGACGCAGGGCGGCCGTGGGCGGTTATCAGCGCTTTGGGGTGGACTCTCCTGGGAAGATCACGTTTGCCGGTATCATCCCATATCTTTTGACATGGCGGCTCCGCCATCCGGGACGAGATGGATCGCTGCAACCGAAAGGTTCGCGGTCTCGATCAATGCTTCTGGCAGCCGCGGCAGCTGCGATTGGATTCCTCCTTCTACCGGCGCTCGGCGCCGGGTCGGTTATTGGTAACCATCGGATCCATTATCGCAACACTGGTCGTCATCGCGCGGACCAAATGCTCGTTGGCGGTGGTCTAATCACGTGGCGGCATCCGCAGCTGGAACGGCCATTCACAATTGTCGAGGCTAGCCCGGCAGCCGGTGCGCTTGGCATTGTGCCAGACGTATGTGCAGTTGCCATGGCAAAAGAGGTCGCCCTCCATCGTCGCTGCTCGGAATGAGTGCCTCTGCGGTGCGGCCGCGGGGCGACTAACTGCGGCGTTAATGCAGATTCTGGATATCAAAAATCTGGGTCGCGACGTCGGCTTGGTCATCGTTGGTAGCCGATTCACCAGGTCGGCGACTCGTTGTAGATCGTTAGGATCCAACGTGCTGCAGCTCTCAATGCTAAACGCCTTAGTTTCTTATCCTGGGCATGGCTTTGAGGAGCGGCAAAGTTGGAACTATCGCATTTGCAGCGACCGCACCACTCATCGACCAGGATTGCCTCAGGCACGCTCTAGATATTTTAGCGGGGCAGCTGACTATGTCGTCTGAGCCAGCATCGCCGCCCGATCTCAGAGCGGCAAGCGCAGCGGGATTAACATCGTGACCCTGCTGCCCGCATCCAGCGAGTCAACCTGATCGTTGGACGGGTCAGCGGACGCCGTTGAGGCTTCAGCGCTCGCAATACAGCGCGAACTCCCACCAGCGATGGTTCCTAAGTCTGGAGCGACTGTTTCGGGAGCCGTTCGGCCACGTTTCACCGGTTCCATGCCCTCGACGACGAAATACTCAATGGCTGGCCGAAGTACTCAGCTATTGCGTTCACGACCCGAGATGTTCGGGTTAGTCTTTCCGGCCGCTCCGGAAGTTCGGACAGATGGGAGCTCGCGCTCAGCCTGACACTCGCCGGCGGCGCTGGATCTCGGATGCGACGTCGCTCATCGTGAACTGCAGGAGCCGTCCGGCCTGCGGATCGTCGAACACCGTCCACGCTTCTCCGCGCAGCTCGCTCACGATGACCCCAGCGCCTCCCCTCGTCGGCTTAGAGCAGAAGTGTCCCAGCAAGCGCACGACAGAGTGGACTTGGGCGGGGGTCTTCGCTGTCCGGCGAACAAAGTGTGCTAGCGTCGCTGTAGCAGCGATAGTGCTGGGTGGTCAGCCTACGGGAGGTGCTCCGATGGCAACTCTGCTGTCCGTAGGAACGAGGCCGCCAGAGCGGCTCCGGCATCTCCGTCGCGCGCCCTGCGGTACCCGAGGCAGGGAAGGCCGATTCGCGCCTGCGCCAGTGAGGATCGGGCGACGGCCGTTCTGGGAAGAGAAGGACCTGGACAGCTGGCTACTCGATCAGCAGAGCCAGCGTGAGGCGTGCAGCGGCTAGTCACCCAAGGCTGGCCGTCGGTGTCGTACCGAGCGCGCGCGTCAAGTCGCGTCGGCCGTGAGGTCGCGACCAAGCGCTTCGAACGTCGCGCGGACGCCGTGGCTTGGGTCAGCGATCAGGACTCGGCGAATCCGTACGGGCGACTGGGTCGACCCCCGCCGAAGTCGGGCGGTAAGCATGGGAATGAGTCGCCAGGATCGGGTGGCTCTGACTCCCCGAGCTAGCGTCAAGCTGTCGCACTCGCGGAGACCGACTCCGGGCTACCCGGGCCGAACTCACGTACAGCCCACGTTCTGGAAACCGTGCGTGATCGCCACGCCGATCACCACCGCCGAGGCCTCGGAGTGGCTGGCGAGCCTCGTTGCGAGCGGTCTGGCGCCGCCCACTACCGCGCGCGTCCGGGCGCTGGCTGTCATCCGAGCGATCGCGGTACCATGCCGTGGCAGATGATCGACTTGCGCGGCAACGTCGCTCGGGCCGTGCGCCCGCCTCGTGGCGGGACTGCCGCCCCGGGACCGGGGTAGCCTTGACACGCTCGAAGAGGAGGTCGAGGCTCTGGCCGCGGCCTGCACAGGGCCACTGCGTGACGTTGTCCTGATGCTCCTGGCCCCTACAGCGGGCTGCGGTGGGGGTGAGTTGAAGCCGGGCTGCAGGTTGGCGAGATCGGATCGGACGTGCCCGAAGCGCCAAGGTGTACGCGTGCGACGCGCTGTGCTGACCGATTCGACCGGCCGACAGTTCATCGACTCGGCCAAGAACCACCGCGCTCGTACCAGTGCCGCTCCGCGCGGGGCGCTGGTGGGCGCTGTGAGCGCCCATTGCGCGGCGCGCGCGCGACCCTGAGGCGTGGCTGTTCGAGAGTTCAGCTGGCGGGACGCCGCCGCGCGAGGAGAACTGGAAACGGTGCGGCGTCGGATGGCCGCACGCGAAGCGCCGGCGATCGGTCGGCCAAGCCTGCACGGGTGCACGATCTTCGGCATAGCGCGGCGTCGATCTGGTTGGGTGCGGGGGCTGACGCGAAGGTGGTGCAGCGGGTGCTTGGACGCATGCGACGGCCGAGCATGACCGCTTGGATCTGTACGGGCGTCGCTGGCTACCGCCAACCCGTGGAGGCGCGGCGCGGGTTTCTCATCGGCGGCAGGGTAGGGGCGGTGGATCTTGATAGCGCGCCACATATAGGGAGTCGGTGGGATTGCTGGAGGGCCCGTGTTCTGGGGCGTCGGCAGCGGAGCCGCCTGAGGGAGTCGAACCCTCGACCTACGCATTACGAGTGCGTCGCTCTGGCCGACTGAGCTAAGGCGGCAGGGCGCCCGCGGGCGCGCCGAGTGAGTCTACCGGTCGGTGCGTTGCGCCGCGGGGCTCGCCTCGTAGGCCTTCCGGGACGCGCACACCGACGCGAGCGCACACGGGCTGCGACGACCGTCCGCGGTCATCCGGACCACGACCGATCTCCGACGGCACGTTGTGGCCGACGACCGTGCCCAGGCCCTCCGGGGTGTCGACCTCCTCGCCGATGGCCGGGCGCCTCCGCGGCGAAGTCCCGATACAGCGGGTGCTCGTACTTCAGGCAGCACATCAGCCGGCCGCACGCCCCGGAGATGCGCAGCGGGTTGAGCGGGCAGGTCCTGGTCCTTGGCCATCCGCACGGAGACCGGCTCGGAAGTCCTTGAGGAAGGTGGAGCAGCACAGGTCGCGGCCGCACGAGCCCGATCCCGCCCTGTCAGCCGGGCTTCGTCGCGCGGGCCGATGCTGCCGCAGCTCGACCCGGCCGCCGAGGCGTCGCCAGCAAGATCGCGGACGAGGGCTGCGGAAGTCGACCCGGTGCGGCGCGCTGAAGTACACGGTGAATACCGTTGCGGCTCGTTGACGTAGTCGACGCCGACTGACCTTCATCGGCAGGTCGTGTTCCCGGATCAGGCGTCGAGCGGCCACGCGCGCCGAGGCCCGCTTCTTGCGACTCACCGCGGCCCGCTCCAGGTCCGACGCCGTAGCCGCTCCAGGAGAACGGGCAGCCGGCCGATCTCTTCGCTGACGTATTGCCGGGGCCCACATGACCTCGGCCACTTCCGGGCCCATCGTTCGTCGGATACAGGACCTGATCGCCAACCTGCAGCGACAACCCGCCCGGGTCGGCATAGTAGAGCCGGCCGTGGCGCTGGAACGTGACCGCGCAGACCATGCTCATCCCTGCAGGGTAGCCGGGACGCAGGATCAGCCGGGACCGGGGCTGGCGGCCCTCAGGGCAGGCGAAGCGCGACGGTCATCGCTCCACCGCGATGCGCGGTTTCACGTTCAGCTCCAGCCTCGCGGCAGGCGAGAACGGCCTGAAGGCGTTGCAACGTCCCGGTCGGCGGTACTGCCTTGGCCACCCTCCGCACATCCTGATCGAAATCGGGATGCGCGCGTTGCACAGGCGATCCGGACTGTACGAGCAGCACATCCCGGTAGAACGCCGCCAGATCGACCAGCGCTCGGTCCAAGGCATCACGCTGAGACGTACGGGCGGCCCGGCGAGCGCTGGCGGCGCTCGAGGTCACGGAACGGCGCCCACCGCGCCCCGGGCCACAGCTGTCGCACCTTTCCCCGTGCCACCGGCGCCGAGCGCGATCTGCAGTGCCTCGATCTCACCGGCGTCCCGATCAGCCGACAACGCCGCCAGCCTCAGCCTCCGCCGCGCCGACCAGATGGTCAGCAGCCTCCAGACATGCCCCGAGCGACGTGAGCGAAGCCGGAATGGCCAGTACCGCGGCGCGCCGAGCGCGCGCGTCCGGATCCCGGGCGAGCCGCTTCGCCCGCCCGACGTGACCCCGGCCGGCTTGTGCCGCCCACGATGCGTCAGCCGGGTCGACACCGGCGTCGCGCAGTACGCCAGCGACGGCATCGGTCGACGGCGTGCGCAACGTGATGTGCCGGCATCGGACTGGATGGTCACCGTGACGTCGTCCGGATGCGTCGACGGAGCACACAGCAGGGAACGCTGTCCGCGCCGGCGGCTCCTCGAGGACCTTCAGCAGCGCGTCGGACGCCGCCTCCGGTGAGTCGATCGGCGTCCTCGATCACGACGACCTGCCAGCGACCGAGCGCCGGACGGCGCGCCGCTGTCGCGACAACTGCCCGCATCTCAGCCACCGAGATGGACAGTCCGTCGGGGACGACCGATCGCACGTCCGGATGGCTCCGGCTCAGCACCGTGTGGCACGCCGAACATTCGCCGCAGCCGAGATTGTCCGGCCGCTCACATTGCAGCGCCGCCGCCAACGCCCGCGCAGCCACCGACCGGCCGGATCCTGGTGGACCCGTGAACAGCCAGGCATGCGTCATTGCGCCGGTCGGCACGTCCCTCCCCGACACGATCGCTCGCGCGGCGGCGGCCGCTTTCCGCAGGACGGCAACCGCCTGTCTTGGCCGACGAGGTCGTCCCAGACCGTCACGCTGGATCCTCGTCTCTACCCTCGTGCGGGCTTCGCGCCCTGTCCCAGATCATGAGCTGGCTGGTTCGGCGCTGGGCGGCTCACCCAGGCGCGGTGTGACGCTCCGTCGCGAATCGAACGACCGGGGCCGGCGGCTGGCCAGCAACCCGTCGACTGTGGCGAGGATCTCGGATGCGAGCTCACTCTGCCGGCCGCATCCCATCAAGCAGGAGATAGCGTCCAGGCGCGGCTTCCGCCAGTCCGCGAAACGCTGTCCGAACCCGTTCGTGGAACTCCAGCGACTCGCGTTCAAGCTTCGTCGGTGTAACGGCGGCCATCGGTCGACTCGGCGCGTCCTCGGGCCCGCTCGAGTCCCACGGCGGCGGGAATATCGAGCAGGACGGTCAAGTCCGGCGTGAGCCCGCACGTTGCCCAGCCCGACAGGCGGCGGACCTCGTCGAACGTCAGTTCCACGGCCTGCGCCCTGATAGGCCATCGACGAGTCGATGTAACGATCCGTGAGTACGACGTCATCCCGATCCAAGGCCGGCTGGATGATCGTGGCGACGTGGTGGGCCCGGTCCGCGGCGAATAGCAATGCCTCGGCGCAGGCGCGAGCGCCTCGTCGTCATGAACAACAAATCGCGGATCCGGTTAGCCGACACCAGCAGCCTGGTTCCTGCGTGACCACAACGTCGACGCCGTACGTCACGCAATGCGGCGGCGAGGAGTTCGATCTGGGTCGACTTGCCTGACCCCTCGCCACCTTCGAACGCGATGAACACGCCACCTCCCGCCATCCGCCGACGCTTGGCCGAGTCTCCGCGCAACGCTGACTTCAGGTCGGCCCAGATCGGCACCGCCAGTCCGTCGTCCATCTTCCGGTAGGCCAGACGCCAGCAGCGATTGCGAACAGCCCCCGGCAACCAGGACGAACCGGGTGCCGTCGACCGTCACGCTGGTGTTCGCGACCGTGAACTGTGGCGGCCGACGGCTGCGACCACGAACGGCACCGCGGCAAGAGAAATGATCAGCACCACCCGGATGAGCGACTGCAGCAATGCGAAGATGCGGTCGCGTATCTCATCGTCGACGTCGGTGCCCATCAGGGTCATGCCGCACAGGTAGGCGATGCCCGCGCCGAATCCCAGTCCGACGGACGAAGATCACCGCGAGCGCTACCTGCGGCATGATTGCGGCGAGGACGAGGCAGATTCCCCTGCACACGATCGACAGTCCGAACAGCCGGCGTCGGGAGAGCTCGCGCGCGATGCTCGGGCCGAACGCCATGCCCGCGCCGAGCCCGACGAAGACCGAGCCGAACATCACACCGTAGGCAGCGTTGCCGCCGCCCAAGCTCGAGGCGAAGATCTTCCCGCCCGATCACCGCGCCGCCTGCGGTGAAGGCTCCCACGAGTCCGATGATGAGCCCGCCCACGAGCCGAGAATGGCGGACGAAGCTCGCGCCCTGGCGCAGCAAGGCCAGCAGGCTTGGCTGGTCATCGGCGGGGCCGCCGAGTACGGCGACCACTGATCTCGGGGATGAACAGGGACGATCAACGCGCCGACCAGGAACGTCGCCGCGTTGAAGTAGAGGGCCAGGTTGGTCGGGTTGGTCTGGAAGAACGCGAGGTGCCGAGCGGAGCACGTTGGTGATCAGCGAGAGAACCGAGAACAGCGCCGCCCCGAGCACGGGCGTGAGCCCGTAGGTCGTGATCAAGCTGAGCTGGTTGGCCGCCTGACCTGGTCGCGGCGGACGAGATTCGGCACCGAAGCGTCCTTCGCCGGCGTCCAGAACAGACTGATGCACTCCGATCAGGAAGCTCGCGATGAACAGCCAGGCCAGCGTCCGCGCTCCGACACGAATAGATGCGCGAGCGGAATCGTGAGGAACAGTCCGAACCGGAGCACGTCGGAGACGACCATGGTGATCCGTCGGTCGAACCGGTCAGCGAACGCACCGGCCAGCGGGCCCAGCACTATCGCGGGCAGCAGGCGGACGAGCAGCACGCCGCCGAGGGCGTAGTTCTGCTCCCGGTAGCCGGTGGCCAGTGATGTGGCCAGGGCAGTCGTCGCCAGCAGTCCCAGCCAGTCGCCCAAGCTCGATAGCGCAGTTGAGTACCACAGTCGCCGGTACGGGCGAACTCGCAGCACGCTGCGCATGGCCGCGATCGACGACGTGACGGACGCCTCAGCCGGGCCCGACGCGGCGAGGGATTGCGCACCGTCCGGAGCCTCGACTGGGATTGGCCGCTGCGGTACCGCCTGGGGCTGACGCGCTCGCGGGCATGCCGGGAATTTGATCCGGCGACCTGATCGGGCTGGCCGGACTCCATCCTGGCCGGCTCGACGCTAATGCGGCCTCCCTGCGCGGCCTGTCTGCTTATCCTGATCGCCTATCGACGCTGCGCGGTCAACGGCCTCCGGCTTATCGCGACGTGGCGGCCAGCAGATCCCGCAACGCCGCGGTGAGCCGTCCTCCGGGCGGCCGCCGGCAGCTGCTCGAGCAGCTCGCTCTCCGACGCCAGGAGCGCCTGCAGGGCGGCGTCCACACGACGCCTGCCCTCGACGGTCAGCCGCACCCTGACGAGACGGCCCGTCCACCTCGTCTGGGCGGCGCACAACCAGGCTGCGGGCTACCGAGGCGATCGAGTCGACTGGTCATCGTTCCTGACGTGACGTGCGTCGCCGTCCACAGTTCGCCGGCGGTCAGCCTCGAACGGCTCCCGCTGCGACGCAACGCCGCCAGCACGTCCCGAACTCGTGTCCCTGCAGCCCGTGTTCGACGAACGCGGCAGCACGGCGATCCGCGAGCACGTCGGCCGAGGCGGGAGACGCGGGACAGGATATGCATCGGTTCGACATCGAGGTCCGGGCGTTCCCGGCGCCACGCGTCGACGATTTCGTCCACCTCGTCGCCCACGCATCCATCATAGGCATTATCTTGATGTCAAGATTTAACCGTGCGCGACGCCCAGAGGACCGGTGCATCATGCGGGATCCCGAGCAGTACGCACGCTTTGCCGGGGAGCGGGGTCGACCGTTCGTCGAGCTGTTAGCCGCGTCGACCTGCAATCGCCGCGCCGCGTGGTCGACCCGGGTGCGGTCCCGGGAATCTAACCGCGCTGCTGGCGGATCGCTGGCCCACCGCGACCGTTGTCGGCATCGATTCGTCACCGGAGATGATCTCCGCCGGTCGTCGGTCGACGGGGTCACATTTCGCCTGGGTGACATCGCATCGGTTCCGTCCCGATCCCGACGCCGACTTGCTGATCAGCAACGCTGCCCTTCAGTGGGTACCTGGCCACGAGGAGCTGCTTCGCTCATGGGCGGCGGCGCTGCCGGAAGGAGCCTGGATGGCCCGGCAGGTGCCGGGCAATCTCGATTCACCGTCGCATTCCCTGCTGCGCGGCTTGACCTCCACCGACCGGTGGTCGCCATTCGTCGGCTCCACGGTGTTGCCCCCGGATGCCGGTGCGGTCGCCGGCGGCGCATGCATCACTGCTGATCGAGTGCGGCCTCGTCCCTGACGTCTGGGAGACCACGTATATCCATGTGCTGGCCGGCGCCGACCCGGTCCTCGAGTGGGTTCGCGGCACCGCCCCGCGACCCGTGCTCGCGGCTCTGTCGCCGGCAGACGCCGCTGACTTCGAGGCCGAGTACGCCCCGCAGCTGCGGGCGGCCTATCCGGCCGGCCCCGGCGGCACGCGCTTCCCGTTTCGGCGGATCTTCTGTGTCGGACGAAAGTCGTGATTCTGGCTCGTTAGGCCTCTGCCGGCTGGCGCCTTCGTCGCGGGGCGGCCCGCTTCGCCGGGGCCTTCTTCCGCGGGGCCGCCTTCTTCGCGGGGCTTTGCGGACCGCTTCGCCGCGGGACCGCGGGCGCGCCGGTCGGCGATGAGCTCGACGGCCCGTCTCAGTCGGGTCGATCTCGTCGACGGAGTCGCCGCGCCGCAGCGACGCGTTGGTCTCGCCATCGGTGACGTACGGGCCGAACCGGCCGTCCTTTGCGACTATCGGCTTGCCCGAGACCGGATCGTCGCCAAGCTCCTTCAACGGCGTCGATGGCCGCCCGCCGGCCGCGCGTCTTCGGTTGCGCGAACAGCGCCGCGCGCCTCGTCGAGCGTGATGGTGAACAGCTGCTCCTCGGAGTCCAGCGACCGTGGAGTCGCTGCCCTTGCGCACGTACGGGCCGTAGCGGCCGTTCTGCGCGCGTGATCTCCGTCACCGTCGAGCACGCCCAGCACTCGCGGCAGCGTGCAGCAGCCGCTGCGCATCGGCGAGTGTCACCGTGTCCAGCGACATAGCGGAGAACAGCGACGCTGTCCGCTCACCATCGGTGACGTAGGGCCCGTAGCGGCCGCTCTTGGCAGTGATCTCCGCGCCGCGTCGTCGTCGATGCCCAGCACCCGGTCGCTGGACGGTGCCGACAGCAGCTCATCCACCTTCTCCGGCGTGAGCTCGTCCGGCGCCAGGTCGTCGGGTATCGAGACACGTCTCTGTCGCCACGTTGCAGGTACGGGCCATACCGGCCGACGCGCACGACGACGTCACCGTCGCCGATCGGGATGGAGTTGACGCCACGGGCATCGATCTCCTCCAGCCGCTCGGCGATGAGCCGCTTCAGGCCGCCCTGCGGCTGAGATCCGCCGCGGGTCAGGACACCGCGCCGTTGGCACCGAAGTAGAACCGTCGCAGCCAGTCGACCCGCGACGTCGTGCCGTTGGCGATCGCGTCCAAGTCGTTCTCAACGCTGGCCGTGAATCCGTAGTCCACCAGCCGGCCGAAGTACGCCTCCAGAAGTCCGATCACCGCGAATGCCGTCCAGGACGGCACCAGCGCGGCGCCCTTCTTCCAGACGTAACCGCGATCCTGAATTGTCTGCAGGATGGACGCGTAGGTCGACGGGCGGCCGATGCCGAGCTCCTCGAGCGCCTTGACGAGCGAAGCCTCGGTGTAGCGCGCCGGTGGCTGAGGTGGCGTGGCCGTCGGCCCGAACTCGCGCGGCGTCACCGCTTGGCGGCGCTCCAGGTGCGGGATTCGCTTCTCGGCGTCGTCCTTTCGGCCGATTCGTCGACGTCTTCCACGTAGGCCCGCAGGAAACCGGGGAAGGTGATCGTGCGTCCGGACGTCGCGAACTCGACCCGTTCCTCTGTTACCGACGTCCCCGCCAACCGGACTGAGACCGTCGTGCCGACCGCATCCGCCATTTGCGAAGCGAGCGTGCGCTGCCAGATCAACTCATACAGCCGGAACTCATCGCTGGACAGGTGCCCGGCGAGCTGTCCGGGCGTCCGGAATGCGTCCCCTGAGGGACGGATCGCCTCGTGGGCCTCCTGCGCGTTCTTGACCTCGACGGGTGTACGTGCGCGGCTCGCGCAGGAACGTACGCGTCGCCGTACAACTCGCGAGCCTGCGCCCGCGCGGCGGCGAGCGCGGTGTCCGACAGCGTCGTCGAGTCCGTGCGCATGTAGGTGATGTAGCCGTTCTCATACAACCGCTGCGCGACCCGCATGGTGACCGCGGACGACCAACGCAGCTTGCGCCCAGCTTCCTGCTGCAGCGTCGACGTCATGAACGGCGGGTACGGCCGGCGCCGGTACGGCTTCTCCTCGACTCGGACGACCTCGAAGGCGCTGTCCGCCGAGGCGGGCCGCGAGGCCACGGGCTCCGGGTTCGTCCAGGTGCACAACGTCGGCCGCCGCCTTGCCGGTCGCCGGGTCGAAGTCTCGACTCGTCGCTACTCGACGTCGTCGACGGAGACGAGGGTTGCCGCGAAGGTCTCGGGTCGCCATCCTTGCGGCGCACAGGCGCGAACGTGCCAGTCGACGTCCCAGTAACCGGCCGAGTGGAATGCGCATCCGCGCCCGCTCACGCTCGACGACGATTCGGGTGGCGACTGATTGCACCCGTCCCGCCGACAGCCGGGGCAGCACCTTCTTCCACAGCACCGGGCTGACCTCGTAGCCGTAGAGGCGGTCCAGAATTCGGCGGGTTTCCTGCGCGTCGACCAGCCGATCGTCGATATCCCGGGAGACGACACGGCGCGAGGCGATGGCCTGCGGGGTGATCTCGTGGAACACCATCCGGCGTACCGGGATCCGTCGGCGTGAGCGTCTCGACCAGGTGCCAGGCGATCGCTTCGCCCTCGCGGTCCTCGTCCGTCGCGAGATACAGCTCGTCGGCGTCCTTCACGAGCGCCTTCAGCTTGCTGACCTGCTGCTTGCGGTCAGGACTCACGACGTAAAGCGGCTCGAAGTCGTGCTCGGTGTCCACGCCGAGCCGGGCCCATGGCTCGCCCTTGTACTTGCGCCGGGACGTCAGCGGCGTTGCGGGGCAGGTCGCGGATATGGCCGATCGAGGCCTCGACGGTGTATCCCGATCCGAGATAGCCGCCGATCGTCTTGGCCTTCGCCGGCGACTCGACGATCACCAGCTTGGTGCCGGTGCTCGCCTTCGCGCCCCTGCGTGCCACCCTTGCTCCTCGTTTGCTCAGCCCACTCCGCTGCTGCGCGCTGTGCACAGCCAGCGCGGACGGTACCTCACGAATGCGTCGGAGCGCCGCGCGATAGGCCGTGAGCCAGGTCGATCAGGCCGATTCGGAGCCCCTGACGTCGACCCCAGCAGGTAGGCCAGAAGCGCCACCGCGAGGATGGCGGCCAGCCACTTGGACGTGGGGAAGTTCACCTGGTAGTGGACTTTGTCCAACAGCCATGTTACCCACAGTGACGAGCACGACCCAGCCGACGGTGATCGTGGAGAGCTCGCCGAAGCGCAGGCTGACGCCGTAGATCCAGAACATGACGAGGTACATCGCGCATCCGGCGAGCATCGCCAGCTCTGAATGGGTGTGGCCCAGACTTGGCCACCACCCCGGATACGAGGTCAATGCCGGCTAGGAGTACCACCATGACCGGAACGATCGCTGCGGTAGGTAGCCGCCCGACCACTGCTCCGGCGTGGCCGCGATCAGGCCGACGCCGAGGGCTCCTACCAGCCGTCGTCGACTTGACCGGCGACCTTCGGGCGTGGCGTCAATCACACCAACGCGGAGGCGCTCGGCCGGCGACGTGATACCTCGGGTACCGGCGTGGCCAGTCAGCTGGGCCAGCTCTCGCCGGCGCCGTGGGGTGCATCTCCGACGAGCTCGGCCAACCGCCGCATTCGCCGGGCCGACGATGATGCGCCAACCCGGTCCACCGCCGCGGCTCGTCACGGACACCGCCGCGAGCCCCAGCCGGGACAGCTGCGCGCCGGCGGCTCGATGGGTGGCATCGTCCGGTTCGTCGGTGCCGAGCAGGTAGCCGGCTTCGTCGGCTCGGCCGCCAGCGATGCACCACAGCCGGAGGCCACCCGGGCGAGGAGCAGTCCCGGAGGCAGATCCTCGTTAGCTCCGCGGGTCCAGCGGGCGGCGTGCGGGAGAAGTTCGGGAGCGAATGCGGTGCGGACACCGAAGCCGCCCTCCGCCGCAACGATGGGTTGGGCGGCCTCACCGACGCCGAGAGCCCCCGGAATGCGCCGGCAAGGGTGGCCGCCCGCCACTCCGGGCGTCAACCACCACCGACAAGCGCGCGAGCGCGCCGCTGCGCACCCAGTGCCCACCCGCGAGCAGTACGCCGTCGAGATCGCCGAGCGTCGGCTCCGCCACCGCGGCCCCGGAACAGGGAGAACCGCATAGCCGAAGCCCGCAGACCGGCATCACTCCGTGGATGGGCACCCGCGCGGGGGTCAGCTCCCCCATCGTCGGCAGTGGCACGCCGTCCTCGAGCGCTCCGGCCGGTCAGCTCCGGCGGCCGGCCTGCTCGGGCGCGCGGGCAGGACCGTCGGTCCTCAAGCGTCCCGGCCTCCGGAGGCTTGGCCGTCGGGACCGTGTCCTGGGCCGGAATGTCTGCCCATCGAGATCTTGCGGCGCTTGGACACCGTGATAGCGGCGACGATGATCGCGAACGCGAGCACCGCGATCACGGCGCGCAGTGGCGCCGACGCACTGTCGCCAAGGCTCAACTGGACCACGGCGGGCGCGACCAGCACCGACACCAGGTTCATCACCTTGATCAGCGGGTTGATCGCGGGCCGGCCGTGTCCTTGAACGGGTCGCCGACGGTGTCGCCGATAACCGGTGGCGGCGTGCGCCTCGCTGCCCTTGCCGCCGTAGGAGCCGTCCTCGACCATCTTCTTCGCGTTGTCCCACGCGCCGCCGGAGTTCGCCAGGAACACGGCCATCAGCACGCCGGCGCCGATCGCACCGGCGAGGTACCCGGCAAGCGGGCCGACGCCGAGGCGCGAAGCCGATCAGCGATCGGTGCCAGGATCGCCAACAGGCCCGGCGTGGCCAGTTCGCGCAGCGAGTCGCGGGTGCAGATGTCGACGACTCGGCTGTAGTCAGGCCGCTCGGTGAAGTCCATGATGCCGGGCGTGGCTGCGGAACTGCTCGCGCACCTCGAAAACCACCGCGACCGGCCGCGCGGCCGACCGCGCTGATGGCCAGGCCACTGAGAACAGGAATACGACCGAGCGCGCCGATGATCGACGCCGACCAGGTTGTTCGGCTGCGACGAGATTGCGTGATGAATGCGAAGTTCGATCGCTTGCCGATGCTGACCCGGTCGTTGCGACTGGCGTCGCCCACACGCGTCGGTGAACGAGCCGAACAGCGCGGTGGCGGCCAGCACAGCGGTCGCGATCGCGATGCCCTTGGTGATCGGCCTTGGTGGTGTTGCCGACGGCGTCCAGGTCGGTGAGCACCTGCGCGCCGTCCTCGTCGATGTCGCCGCTCATCTCGGCGATGCCCTGCGCGTTGTCGCTGACCGGGCCGAAGGTGTCCATCGAGACGATGACGCCGGCCGTGGTGAGCAGGCCGCAGCCGGCCAGCGCCACCGCGAACAGCGCGACGAGCGATGGATCCGCCACCGAGCAGGAACGCACCGAACACCGCCAGCGGCGATGAGGATGGCGGTGTAGACGGCCGGACTCCAGGCCGAGCGCGACGCCGGCCAGGATCGACGGTTGCCGGGCCGGTGACCGACGTGCTCGGCCGACGTCGCTTGCACCGGACGGCGGACGGTGTCCGGTGAAATAGCCGGTGAGTTGCTGGATCAGGACCGCCAGCACGATGCCGATGAGCACCGCCACGAATCGCGATCACCTTCGGGTTGCCGCGTCGCGCCGATGGCGTCGCCGAATCCGCTGAACGTGGCCGGGCAGGTACGTGAACGCGACGACCGCGACCAGTACCAGCGATACCGCCGCCGAGATGAAGAAGCCGCGGTTGATCGCCTACCAGGCCATTGCGGTCAGGATGCGCGCAGCTTCGTGGTCAGGATGCCCACCATCGAGCTGATCGACGCCGATGCCGCCGATGATCAGCGGCAGCAGCAGGCCCTTGGCTCCGAACGCCGTCTGGCCGAGGATCAGCGCGGCGACCAAGGTCACCGCGTACGACTCGAACAGGTCGGCCGCCATGCCGGCGCAGTCGCCGACGTTGTCGCCGACGTTGTCGGCGATGGTCGCGGCGTTGCGCGGGTCGTCCTCGGGGATGCCGGCCTCGACCTTGCCGACGAGGTCGGCGCCGACGTCGGCCGCCTTGGTGAAGATGCCGCCGCCGACGCGCATGAACATCGCGAGCAGCGCGCCGCCGAAGCCGAAGCCTTCGAGAACCGTCGGGGCGTTCTGGTTGTAGATGAGCAGCGACGAAGGATGGCGCCGAGCAGAGCCCAGGCCGACGGTGAGCATTCCGCAGATGCCGCCGGTACGAAACGCGATGTGGAAGCCGCGCGCCGGCGCCATCGTTCCGGCGCTGCGGCGGCGACCCGGACGTTGCGCGCGGGTCGCCATCGTCATGCCGATGTAGCCGACCGGTTGCCGAGAAGACACGCACCGACCAGGAAGAAGACCGCCCGCCCGATCCGAACGCTCCAGCCGCCCTCGTTGACCGGGAGGACGATCAGCACGACGAAGACAATCACCGAGAACACGGCCAACGTGCGGAACTGCCGGTTCAGGTACGCCGCCGCGCCCTCCTGGATGGCTTTGGCGATCTCGCGCATTTTGGCCGTGCCTTGGTCGGCCTTCAGCACCTCGCGGACCAACCCGTAGCAAAAGACCAACGCCGCTATAGCAACGACGCCAATTACGACGACGAAAACCTTTTCACTCCGGAAATGGCCGGCGCAGCGATGGGATTGAGTGTGCCAGCTCCAATGCAGGCTCCTTCGTCAACTGCCCGGGGGCTGTTCCGCAGGATTGTGTCACGCAGGGGCCCAAGCAAATGAGCGACTCGACGAGGAGGTTCCGTGCGCGCTGCTGCGGAGTCTAGCCGCACCAGCGCGCTCGGTGGGATCGCTAGGTCAGCCGACGTTATTCGCGCAACGTTCGCCATACAGTCACCCAAATCTCCGGTAAGCTCACAGGTTTGTCGATTTGGCGTCGCCGCCTCACTCGTTGACTCGAGACAGCGACGTGAAGCGGCGAAGCTCCGGCGCCTCGCGAGCCGCAAACGCCGCCAAATGCGTCGAGGCGGATGCGACTAGAAGGTCGAGACACGACCCGGTGCGCAGCCGGCCGCAGGTCAGCCCCATCCCGTCGCTCAGGCCGCGATGGCACGACGGTGTCAGCCACCGAGCGATGGCTGATGGCATCCGGTGCGGGCGACAGCAGCGCGCTGCGCCATGAGCGGTCCCATGGGTTCGCGGTGCGCGTTGGCGCTGGGCGCCTTGCCGCTGGGTTAGGTGGTCGACGCGTCCGCCTCAGGTCCGGGCTTAGCGGTCGTTGCTGTAATGGCCGCTTCGATCGAGGGATAGATCTCGAACACTCATCCAGCCCGGTGATGCGGAACAGCTTCAAGACCCGCTCCGCGCTACCGATGATGGAAGCTGCCCGCCTGCTTCCTCCGCTCGATTGCGCGCGGCAACCAACGTGCCCAACCCGGTCGAATCGAGGAAACGTCACCGACGTCAGGTCCACCACCACGGTCTGACGTCCAGCATCGAAAAGCTGGGTGAGCTGCTCGGCCAGCTCCGGAGCCGAGAAGACATCAACCTCACCCGCGACGTCCACGACGGAGAGTTCGTCGATGGCGCGCATCGTCACCGAGAAGTCCACCCGGCATCCCTTTCACGACGGCGCCGATCAGGATCGCTGAAGCCCGTGGCATCCGTTGGTTACGGACCGACGTGGCACCCTACTCGCGGGCGGCGTACCGGACACATCGGGCCTGGGCCGGCGCCTCTCGTGGAGCCTCACGTCTGTGGGCGGACCCACACTCTAGCCTAGTCGCCCCGTGCTGGCGGCGCCCTGACGGCCGGTCTCGTGACCGCATCATGCAGTGTCGGGTCGAGCCTGGCTCAGGGAGCCTCGCGGCACGAGCCGAAGCGCTCGCTCGCACATGACCGACGACGGGTAGCCGGGCAGAGACCGCCGCGCGCACCGAGACAGTTCCAGCCAGTCCATTCGGCTGGAGCGCTGCCGAGCATGCCAGCAGCAGCCCGCCGTTCGCCGTGACGATTGCCTCAGCTGCCGCGCAGATCCCAGCAGCGTCGCCGACATAACCAATTCGGCTGGCGGCGGCAAGAGCAGCGAGGTCGGCGGCGGTCTCGGCCTCGTGGCGTGCCAAAGCTGCGGCTGCGCGAATCGCGACGGCCAACGCGAGTAGGAGCACGAGGGTCGAGCACGTCAGTACCCAGATCGTTGCCGAACCTCGGTCCCGCACGACCTGCGACAAGGTGCCCGCCACGCCAGAGTCGCTCGTAGCAAGGCTTGGCCCGCCGGGCGAGATTCGTCGCCAGATCGTTCATATCCGCCGGTCCGTCGGTGGCAGCCCAGTCGCGATTCCCGACCGGCTGGCGAAATCTCGGCGCACGCGCCGCCGCGGTCACGCCAGGTCATGGCGCGTGAGCAGCCACTAGCGGCCACTCCGACTCGTCATCGGCGTCCGGCTCGGTGGCTGCGACCGCGGTAGCGGCGACGGTGAGGGCCGGCCACCGCCCAGCGGATGCACAACCACCGAAACTCGGGCGGTTGTTCGATCCGCCGACTGAGACATTGACACCGATGCGCCAGGAGCGACCTCGCTGACCAGGCGGTGCGCGGCTGCGGTGTCGCCGCGAGCCGCGGCCCGAGCCGCTTCCCTAGCCGCGTCCTCCGCTCGGACGCGTTGACCGACGACCGTCACCGCCGCCAGACCCGCCGCGAGCACGATGATCAGCACTGGAAGCGCCATGGCTAGCTCCGCCGTGACCATCCCACGGTCGCCGCGCAAGCGGTTGGCGGTCACAACGTGTGCAGCGCGGACTGGATAATCGCGGTCAGGGCTGACTGCACGACGCCGCTCTGCACCACCTTGTACAGGACGGCCGCGAATGCCACCGCGGCAATCGTGCCCACCGCATACCCGCCGTTGTCATGCCCGCGTCGTCGCGCACGAGCCGCCGCAACTTCCTGATCATGTGAGCCACCTCCCGGGCGGCAGCTACCGGCCCGGCCTTCGGACCCTCTGCTGCCTCGACGCTTCGAAGCCAACCGTGCCCACGGCTCGCGCGCTGGGCGTGCCGTGCGACTGTGGACAAGTCACCAGCTGTGGACGTTCGACTTGACAACCTGCGCGCCGCGCGACCACCCATGACGGCCTCCGGCCGTCACCGAACCTGAGCGCGCCCTGCGCCGCCGCCCCCGGGCGTAACGCCGCTCGCGGGCAATGCGTGGTCGCTCCGCAGACGATGGTGGTGTGTGGCTTCGACGCGGGTGCCTCGTCCCAGGGACAGCAAACACGCACGCGCGATAGCGCGCATGCGGCGCTCGCGATGACTTCTGCCGAGGCGCGACTACGGGCCCACGAGGCGTGCAGTTTCGCGCGCCTGCGCCGCCGGCCAACGACCATGTTCACCAGGAATCGTGGAGTGGCCTCCGTACGGCCGGGTAGCGGGAGCCCTGGCGTTATCGACAGATCGGTGAATGCTCCACCCGCGAGACCAATGACGATCGGGATAACCCCGACGCACACGAACGCCGGAAGGAAGCACAGACCGAGTGGCGCCATCGCCCAGATCGCCGTGCGATGCGCCCGGGCCTGCGCGGCAGCCCGAGCCTCCGCTCGTAGCTCGCGAGCAAGTTGTTCCAGGCTCCCGGCCAGCCGGATCCCGCTCTGCGCACTTCGGCACGCGGTCCGGGCCACGCCTCCGAGAATCGGATCGGCGAGGAGCGCCTCCCACGCCTCGGGCGGGTCGGCACCAAGTCGCAGTAGTCCGGCGACCTGCGCCCAATTCTGCCGAAGTTCGAGCATCGGCGGTCGCCGCCACGGCAGCGAGCGCGGCGTCGACGGGCTGACCGGCCCGCAGTGCCGCAGCGAGGAGGTCGACGGTCAGCGCAAGTCCACTCATCCGCCGGGCGTCGGGGCGCGGGCGCGATCGCCGGGCCAGACGCGCTGGCACCGGCCGCCGCGAGGGGCGCCCCGACCACACTGGCGACGCTGCCGGTGACGGGACCCAAGACGGCGAGGGCGGCAAGCAACACTGGCAGCGCCCGCAGACCAAGCCCAGGCGCCTCGGCGATAGCCCGGCGCGGACGTGCGTTCGGCGGATTAGCCAATGCGAGCGCCGGCTGGCTGGGCCGCCGGACGCTGGCGCTGATCACCGAGGAGTGGTCGCCGACACGTCGCCCACTGAACCAGATCCCGGCGGCGAGCAGGCTAAGCACGATCGGCGTCATGGCGGACGCTCCGCACCGCTTACCAAGCGCTCCATCCAGAGCACTCCGACAGCCGTGAGTACTGTGCCCGCCGCCAGGAGGCCGTGTCCCACGGACGTACGGAACAACACCTGCAGCGGAGCCGCCCCCAGTCCCAGGCCCATGGCGATCCCGAGTGCTGGCAGCACGGCCAGCATGGCGGCGGAAGCGCGGGCACCAGATACTGCGGCAGCCAAGTCACGCGCCGTCGCCATCCGATCCGCTACGTCGCTGCGAGCCGCGGTCGAGAACCGCAGCGATGGGGGCGCCGGCTCGAACCGCGACCTCCAATGCCGCGGCCACCGGGTGCAGCTCGGAGCCCGCAGCGGCCGTGACCAGCGCCGCCGCCGGGTCGCTCGCTTCTTCGACTGCGTGGGCAGCTGCCCGAAGGCCGCATCGAACCGATCCGGCGACGTCCGCAGCGGCAAGCAGCGCGTGATCAGTCCGGCTGCCTGCGGCGAGCTCGGCGCAGACGAGCCCCAGCGCGGCATTGAGCGCCTTGTCGTCGGCCGCCCGTTTCCGGCGGAGTGCCCGCGATCGCAGTAACCGCCACGCCAGGGCGGGGATCACCGCGGCGGCCACCCCGACCCCGACGCCATACCGCATCCCAGCCACGGCGCCGCTGATTGCGACGACCGCTATTGCAGGTTGGGGAAGGATTCGGCCCGTTCGCCAGACCACGCGGCCGGCGACGCGGCGGCATCCGAGCCGAATCGGCAACCCGGCCGAGCCGGCCGGCCTCGGACAAGTCCGTAGAGCCGCCGCCGGTCGACCGAGGACAGCGGCCAGCACAGGATCGCCATCCCGACGGCCGCCGCGGCGAGGCTGATCGTCACCGGAACAGCTCCGGAACACCGGCGCCTCGGTCTCGCAATCGGCGGCCCAGGTCGGCCGCCCCGGGTAGCCGGCCCTCGGCGGCCGACCACGCCGCCGTCACCGTCAGATCCATGCCACCCGCTTGCACGACGGCGATCTCGTCGATTCGTCGCGATCCTCTGCCTCGGCGCAGATGGATGATCACATCGATCGCCCCCACGACCTGGCTGATCACGGCGGCCCGGCTGAGCCCAGCCAGCGCGCCAAGAGCCACCAAACGAGCGGGTACGTCGCTCGCCGTGTTCGCGTGCACGGTCGCGGCACCGCCCTCATGACCCGTGTTCAATGCGATGAGCAGCTCAGCCATCTCGGCGCCGCGGAACTCGCCGACAATCAGCCGATCAGGGCGCATCCGCAGCGCTTGCCGGACCAGCTCCCGCAGCCCAATCGCACCCTGGCCCTCCACATTCGGCGCCCGAGTGACCAGCCGCACGATGTGCGGATGGTCGATCTCGAGCTCGGCGGCGTCCTCGATGACGACCAGCCGCTCGTCGGGCCCGGCCGTCGCCAGCATGGCCCCGAGCAGCGTCGTTTTCCCGCTGCCGGTCCCACCGCTCACCAGCACAGCCAGCCAGGCGGCCACGACCGCCGCCAGTAGTTCGGCCAGGTCAGGCGGCGCTAGCTGGGCGAGCGTGAACCGGCGACGCAGCAGAACCCGTAGCGAAATCGTGGGGTGGGCGGTGATCGGCGGCAGGACGGCATGTAGCCGGGTGCCGTCCGGCAAGGCCGCATCGACGAACGGACTGGCGTCATCCAGCCGGCGTCCGGCGCCCGCCGCCAACCGTTGCGCCAGCCGGCGCACTGCGGCGTCGTCGGGAAAGGTCACCGCGGTGCGCTCAATGCCGAACCCCCGATCCAGCCACACCTCGGACGGACCGTTCACCAGGACATCCGTGACGCCGGGCATCTCCAGCAGAGGTTCCAACGGCCCGGCGCCGGCGAGCTCGGCCGCAACCTCACGACGCAGCTCGCCAAGTACGACGTCGTCGGCGAGGACTGCCGCCTCATCCCGCACGATCGAGGCCAGCGCCGGATCATCGCTCGTTCCGGCGGTGCTGACGAGCCGATGGCGGATCCGATCGACGAGGACGCCGGACACCTCTGACGAACGGCGGGCCGGTGCGGCCGAGGACAGGCTGTCGGACACCGCCGGTCACCCCGCCCATGCGTCGAGGACGCCGACAGCCACGCGACGCAGCGGCCCTGGCCAGGTAGCCGGGTCTGGCGACAGCCGCCGCACGTCGCCGGGATGCGGCCGATAAGTGGCGCGCCGACCAGGCTCGATACCTCGTGCGGCGCGGCACCGCCGCGCACGATCAGCGCGACTCGCATGCCGGTGCCCAGCCCCGCCGCGACGGATCGTGCCCCAGCAACCGACGCGACGTCGGACCCGGTGATGAGTACGACGAGATCGCAGCTTGCGAGTGCTGCCGAACGGGCCGGAGCGCCCCAACGTGGCAGGTCGACCACAACCGGCCCGACGCGCCGGGCAACAGGCAGCAGCTGGGCAACGGCATCGGCCGAGGGGTCACGTCCGCCGCCACGAAGGCGACCGACGACCAGGTCGGCAGGCCCTCGGTCAGCGCTGCGGGCTCGAGCCGACCGCCGGCCAGCCGTAAGCCTGACCATCGGGGACCGGCCACGCCCTCCACCCCGAGCAGTACGTCGATCCCACCCGACGTCGGGTCGATCTCCACGAGCACGGCCCGGGTGACCGAGTCGGCGTGGGTCGCCAGCCGAGCCAGCCCAGCCGCGAACGTGCTCGCACCGACGCCGCCGTTCCCGCCGACGACGCCGATCACCGGCGCGACTGGTTCATCCACAGCCGGAAGTCAAGCGGGTCCGAGTGGATCCGGCCCGGCAACGAACGCGCCTGTGGATAGCTGCCTGGCCTGTGGATGTCCGACTTGACAGGGCGCGCAAAGGTCGCTCCCCGTATCCTCTCCGAGGTGGGTAGGCCGGCGGCGTTCTTTGACCTAGACAAGACGATCATTGCCAAGTCGAGCACGCTTGCGTTCGGGCGGCCGTTCTACCAGAGCGGCTTGCTGAATCGCCGGGCCGTGCTACGCAGCGCATACGCCCAGTTCGTGTTTGCGCTCGCGGGAGCGGACGAGGACCAGATGGACCGTATGCGCGACTACATCACCGCTATGTGCACCGGATGGGACGTTGCTCAGATCCGAGAGATCGTCAACGAAACACTGCACGACATCATCGATCCGATCGTTTACGACGAAGCGGTCGAACGGATCCAGCAGCACAAGTCGGCCGGCCAGGACGTCGTCATTGTTTCCTCGTCGGGAGAGGAGGTCGTCGGTCCGATCGGAGCGATGGTCGGTGCGGATCACGTCCTCGCCACGCGCATGGTGGTGAGCGACGGGAAATACACGGGCGAGATCGAGCGGTACGTCTACGGTCCGGCAAAGGCAGAGGCGGTCCGGGAGCTCGCGGCCGAACGCGGATATGACCTCGCCGCCTCCTACGCATACTCGGACTCGATCACCGACCTGCCCCTGCTGGAGGAGGTCGGCCACCCGACGGCGGTCAACCCCGACCGGGCGTTACGCAAGATCGCCGTGGAGCGCGGCTGGCCGATCCTGACGTTTGCGAACGGTGTGCCGCTTCGGGAACGAATCTCCGGACTCCGGCCGCCGCACGCCACTGCCACCCTGAGCGTGGCGAGCGCCGGCGTCGCCGCCGTAGGCGCGGCTTGGTACGCATTGCATCGCCGCCGAACGCGGGAACGCGCTACCGCTTCCGAGACCAGTGGGTGAGCTCGTCCCTGGCGCCAAATACGACGAATTGAGTTCATGGCCAACGGTTGTCCGGTATTGGTGCCCGGACGAATTCGCCCTGTGATGAGGTTTCCGTGGCCGGTGCTTTTCCGTCGAACCTGCCAAATAGCGCTTCCAGCGTCAGGGCAAAGGAATTACATAGCCTCGGGGTCTTGTGCACCTCAGCTCTGCGGGGTGAAATGACTGCATCGGACGAGGCTCGTCGATGGCGGTCCAGCCCCCAGCGGGTCTCACCCGGCACGGTCACGACGGGAACCCACGCGGCGACCCCACCACGCAACAGGTGCGTCGGCGCGGCCGCTGAGGGCTCGCGCCCGACAGGCGACAGGTGCACGCTTGGTACCCCGGACGACCGTCAGGCGGCGTCGCGAGTCAGCGGCGCCGCCGTCCACGTCGAGGCTGGTTGAGTTACCCCCGAGCGATGGCCTCACAGATCGCGGTCGTCTCGCGGGCACCAACCACGATTGCGTCGGCGCAATGGCCGATCCAGACAGACAGACCGTCCCGACTGCCGTCCTGGTACGCCGTCAGCGTGGACTCGAACTCGGGCCGAAGCTCCAGTGCCCTACCTCGAAGGTCACTAGTGACTTCGGGTCCAAGCCGAGGTCGATGAGCGTTAGCCGCTCCGCCGCGCGCGCCACAATGCCGGAGACGGGCGGGAACGCGTCAAGCGCCGAGATCTCCCCTGCACCACGGCAGCCACGACGAGCGCCGGAGCCGATGTCTCGGAAAGGACACCAGCCAACGTGTCGAGACGGTCGGCCACGCCGGGGACGTCTGATGGCCGACCCTAGCAAGTCAGGGTCGGTTATCAGATCGACCGCTGCGACGGCATGAAGCCGGGCAAGCGCCTGCCGGGGCGCGCGACCCCAGGTACCGGCCAGCGGGCCAATTTCGCCTTGAGCCCGCAGCGCGGCTTGCACAAGCGGATCCATCGCTGCCGCTCCGGATCGGACGTCGGCGAGTTCGGCTTGGCTACCCGCCAAAACGGCCGACGCCCAGGCACCCCGCAGTGCCGACTCCGCCGAGACCTCAGCCGAACGCCGCAGCAGCACCCGGTGGTTGAGCATCGCGTCGACTGCCGCTCGGGCTCCGGCGACCCCGTCGACGACGCCGGGCAGGCCGAGTAAGGACTCCAGCGGATCCGTCACGGCGTGGAGCGTATCGGCAGCGCGGCTCGTCGATGGCCGGACCGACTACGGTGCGACAGGAAGCCTCATCGCACCGATTCGACAGCGAGGGTAACCGTGTCCGAAGCCCTGTCCAACCTCCTGCGCGAGGAGCGCCGGTTCGAGCCGACGCCCGAGTTCGCCGCTGCCGCAAACGTCAAGGCTGACGCATATGTCGCCGCCAGCGATCGACTGGGATTCTGGGAACAGCAGGCAAGCCGGCTGCAATGGACAACGCGATGGTCAGACGTGCTGGAGTGGACCGCTCCGTTCGCCAGGTGGTTCCCCGGAGGCACTATCAACGTCGCGGTCAACTGCGTCGACCGGCACGTGGCCGAAGGCCGCGGTGATCGCATCGCGTTTCACTTCGAAGGTGAGACCTGGCGATACGCGCACGATCACTTACGCCCAGCTACTCAGCAGAGGTGCGTAAGGCCGCGAACGCGCTGACTGCCTTGGGCGTCCAAAGGGCGATCGTGTCGCGATTTATCTGCCAATGATCCCTGAGGCCGTCGATCAGCATGCTGGCGTGTGCGCGAATCGGCGCACCGCATTCAGTGATCTTCGGTGGATTCTCGGCGCAGGCTATCTACGACCGGGTCGTCGACGCAGACGCCAAGCTGGTGATTACCGCAGACGGCGGCTACCGGCGCGGCAGCGCGAGCGCACTCAAGCCCGCCGTCGATGAAGCCCTCGGGAAGGGTCAGACGAACGTCTCGCGTGTGCTGGTCGTCCGACGGACCGGCGGCGAGGTGGCGTGGAACGACGACCGCGACGTCTGGTGGCACGAATTCGTCGATACCCAGCCAGCGGAACACGAGGCCGAGGCGTTCGACGCAGAGCATCCGCTCTTCATCCTCTACACGTCGGGGACCACCGGAAGCCGAAGGGCATCCTGCACACAACTGGCGGATACCTGACGCAGGTCGCGTTCACCCACCACGCAGTCTTCGATCTCAAGCCTGAGACCGACGTTTTCTGGTGCACCGCTGACATCGGATGGGTCACTGGGCACAGCTACATCGTGTATGGCCCGCTGGCCAACGGGGCGACTCAAGTGATGTACGAGGGAACGCCGGACACGCCTCACCGTGGCCGTTGGTGGGAGATCGTCGAGAAGTACGGGGTCAATCCCTGCTCTATACCGCGCCGACCGCAATTCGCACGTTCATGAAGTGGGGAGAGGACATCCCAGCTGGATTCGACCTGTCGCTCCCTCCGGCTGCTCGGCTCGGTCGGGGAACCGATCAACCCCGAAGCCTGGATCTGGTACCGCCGGGTCATCGGCGGCGACCGCTGTCCCCGTCGTCGACACGTGGTGGCAAACCGAGACCGGCGCGCATCATGATCAGTCCGCTGCCGGGCGTCACCGCCGCCAAGCCGGGCTCGGCGACCTGGCCATCTCCCGGCGTCAGCGCAGACGTTGTCGATAACGACGGCCAGCCGGTCCCCAACGGCGGCGGGGACTTCTGGTGCTCACAGAGCCCTGGCCGGCGATGTTGCGCGGCATCTGGGGCGACGACGAGCGTTATCGGGAGACCTACTGGTCCCGGTTCGCCGAACAGGGTTACTACTTCGCGGGCGATGGCGCCGAAGAAGGACGACGACGGCGACTTGTGGCTGCTCGGGCGTGTCGACGACGTGATGAACGTGTCCGGCCACCGCATTTCGACCACCGAGGTGGAGTCGGCCCTCGTCTCCCACGAAAGGTCGCGGAGGCGGCCGTCGTTGGCGCCACCGACCCAACGACCGGACAGGCTGTTGTCGCGTTTGTCATCTTGCGGGGCAGCCGCAGGACATCGACGGTGACGCCATCGCCAAGGAGTTGCGCGATCACGTGGCCAGGAGATCGGGCCGATTGCGAAGCCACGGCAGATCCTCGTCGTCCCCGAACTGCCCAAGACCCGTTCCGGCAAGATCATGCGGCGCCTGCTGCGGGATGTGGCCGAACACCGGCAGCTCGGCGACGTCACCACCCTCACCGACTCCGCCAGTCAGCGGACCTCATCAGCGAGAAGCTCCCGACCGCGGCCTCGAGCGACGACTCGAGCGACCCCTGGGCGGCGACCGCGCTGCGAAGTCGTGACGCTAGAGAGCCACCGCCGCCAGAGGAAGTGGGAAGGCATGGCTGTCGATTTCGGAGGATGCTGCTCGTCGTGGCAGTGGGCGCGGAGCGCACCCTCCGGGGCACAGCTCGCCAACCGGGACGTCAGACACGATGGGAGCTGGGATGAGCAAGTTCTTGTACATGTACCGCGGGCCGGCGACGCCGATCGAGGAGTTCACAGCGGAACAGTCGGCCGAGCAGATGCGCCTGTGGGGTGAGTGGATGGGACAGGTCGGATCGGCGATGGTCGACGCTGGAGCGCCGTTCGGGAACCGAGCGAGTGGTCGCCGACGACGGTCGAGCGCCGATTTCCGACCGACCTCAACGGCTGCACGATCGTCGAGGCCGGCAGCCTCGACGAGGCCCGCTGACCTGATCAAAGCTCCATCCCTTCCTCGCCGAGGGCAAGGGTCGCTTCACCATCGACATCCACGAACTGGTTCCGTACAGATGTGAGCGCGGCCGATCGCCCCACTACTGCATCGGCCCGGAGCGCCGGCGTCCCGCAGCTGCGGCCGTCGGTCCGGGCCGGCTGTACATCCGGATGCCAACCACGAGCAGTGACCACGCCACCTGCCAGGATGAGGGATGCCGACGACGAGAACAGCGATCCCGATGGCGAACAGAGCGAATGGTCAGCGCAGAAGCGCCTGTCTACATCGCGACGGACGGTGTGGCGTCCGAGTTCATGACCACTAGCTCGTAGCTACCGTCAGTGATCTTCCAGTCGAGCGTGGCCTGGCGTCCCGATCCCCTGTGCAGCCCAAAACGACTGATTAGTCGGCGCGGCAGGCTGGGTGTTGCCGAGCGCACGACCGTCCGTAGGCGGGGTGGAAGAGTTGTCCGCGCTTCACGTTGAACTTCGGTGGCGGTCCTCGTGATCGTCAGGCGGCGATCACGGTTGTCATCATGACGGACGGCACCGACAGTTTCGCGCGGCGACGTGCTCGTCGAGCGCGGCGCGCAGCAGCGGGCAGGTGCAGGTGTCCGTTGACGCGGCGGAACTGGCTTGCGCGCTTCGACCATCCCGGCGGCGCACCAGCGCAGCGCCATGCTGCCGTGTCTGCCAGTTCTTCACGTTGCGGCTGTGCGTGCGGGCGATGGAGATCATCGACTCGATGCTGTTCGTGGCTGCGCAGCGTGCGGGCCAGGCGTGGGCGGCACGCCCAGGCGCAGCACGGTCAGTGTCTCGGCCATGCCCTCGCGCAGGCGACGCCGGCGGCGCCGGGATGGGTGCGGTCGAGCTCCTTCGCGCAGCGCTTCGAGCTGCGCCTCGGGCGGCCAGCGCGGACTCGGCGTGGTAGGCGCGCCGCATCCGCTTGCGCCACGGTCGAGGCGAGCTGATCGGGCAGCTTGTCACCCACGTTGCGTGATCTTGTGCAGTTGGCAGCGGCCGATCACCGGGTGGTCGAACACCCGCACCGACAGCGGCCCGCAGTGCCGTTCGCGCCGTCGATGCCGACGAAGATCGGCCGGCTGGTGTCCAGGCCCCGCTCGCGCAGCCCGACGAGCAGCTCGGTGACCACGGGTGGTGTTCTCGGTCGAGCCCTCGACCAGGCGCCAGCGGGTGCTTGGTGCCGTCGATGCCGATCCCCAGCGCCACCACGCACAGGTGCTCGCCGAAGTGCACGCCGTCGATCATCAACGCCGACCAGGTCCAGCTCGGACAGGTCGCGCGGCCGAGCAGCTCGGCCAGGCGCGGTCTCGGTCGCGGCGACAGATCGTCGGCGACACCGCGGACTTGCTCGTCGCGCCAGGGCCCGGCCTGCTCGACGCGCTGCACCGACCGGTTCGAGCCCGACCGGGTAGCGGCGGGTCGACGAGCCCGGCCAGCATCCGCTCCATCGCCATCCGGCCCAGCACTTCGGTCTGGGCTGAACAGCTCATAGGCAGGGCACCGGCAGCTCACCCGGAGCGCCGTCGTACCGGCGCGCACCCGCGGCCGGCTCACCGGCACCCGCCGCCCGCCCAGGAGTGACCGACCCGTCCCGGTGCCGTGCCGCGTCGCGGTCCGGTCCGGATCGTGCCTGCGGCCCACACAGCCGCACCTGCCGACGTCGGCGCTCATCATCGGCACATGCGCGCCATCACCTGCAGCCCGGCACCGCACCGTCGCGAGCGGCCAGCAGCCCTCCTGCACATCGCCGGCGCAGCTCCTCGCCACGCTCGCCACGCCTCCGCGCCGGCACCGGCCATCGCACTCGGTCGTGTGTTCGTCCGGTAGCGATTTTCTTCGTCACGGCGGTCCCCTGTCTCTGGGTCTTCGGCGGATCACCTGAGACCTACGCCAGGCAGGTCGGCCTCAGGGCGGGGGACCGCCACCTCGGCTTCCACGAGATCGGGACGGCTTGCAGGAACGGATCAGGCGCAGGGAAGTCCCGACGATTTCTCCTATCGACACCGGCCCGGCAGGTCAGCCATTCAAACGACCACCTTCGGACCGACTTTTAGCGTTTCCTACGGGCCAGGTTGGCGGTTACTGGTCTGCAACCGTGCCTTGCTGACCGACGGTGCGTCGCGAACCCGTTGGTGCCATTGATGTCCTCGACGGTCACGATAACGCCAGCTGTCTGGGTCGACAGATGTTAACGTCCCCGCGATGTCGCCGTGTTGTGACCGGCTGAAACGCATCAGTGCTCCATACAAGCATGGCTGAACCAGCCTCCAAAAGCAGAGAAGCCTTTACAATGAAACTGCACAATGGCTTACAATCTTACCATAATCGGCTCGCTTCTGTCGTCCGTTGATGCGTTTCCTGGTCAAGGAAGCACGGCAGGGAGAGAGGGACGTGCGGCGCATTAAAGTCAGGAATAGACGGCGTCAGGCACGCGCCGATCGCCGAATCATCCGGTGGATTATTCTCGGCCCGGCTCCCGCTTATGCCGATGGCTTGGTTGCGCAGGCGCAGTACGACCGGACGCGGCGCGGCGATCAGTGCGACGGGCAGGCTTCCGCGGTCGCGGCGCATTTGTCGTGCGGACTCTCTCTGAGGCGAGGAGTTCACCGATCAACAGCGAAACGGTGATCGATACCGGCGCTTGAGTAGGCTGAGGCCACGAACACGTCGCTTTCAGGAGAAATCCTCGGCAAGTTCGGCGCGGGTGAACCTGGCGACGAGCCGGGTTCCGAGGAACTTACTGGGAAGCGCAGCTTGTTGATAAGCGCTAGGGCGATGGCGAGCGTGACCCGGTCGCCCAGGCGTGGGAGCGTGCCAGTAATCGAGTACGCCAGGTCTGGGGAAAGACGCGAACAGAGGGACTGCGATACCGGCGCTTATCCGGGCGGACTGCGTGCTCGAATCATTCGCCGGAAACTGGGTGTCTCCTCTAAATCAGAAGCATGGGCTACTCTCACCTTAACAAAACCAGAAATGAGACTGAATACACAACTTGTAAGTAGAAAAGAAATACACATAAAGCACCATTTGGATCCATATGCAAAGTAAGCAGGACAGTAGCCGCTCTGGGTGTGATTAATCAGCTGGGATCAGTGGCAGCCGGGGAGTAGGAGTATGAACTACCTCAAAGGGACGACACTAGACTTATTAAATAGACAAGTTATATTGAGTAACTGTAGAATACGATTACTGATCAAGAAGATAAGTCATTTGTTATTTCCACTAACAAAAGGAAGAAGTGGAGGAGAGATCTACCACAGCTATGGCCTTGATGGGTTATTGATAATATATAAGATGGAGATATGAAACACCTGGGAATAAATAATATCTAGTGGATCT
>ERZ1370068.4199-contig-3283_pt1 | contig 39731 bp, 34 predicted proteins | sample MGYA00561227_ERZ1370068 | MGnify/ENA primary metagenome ERZ1370068 (study PRJEB38410, sample SAMEA6850437) | metagenome | study: Metagenomic assessment of the ecological functions of the soil: analysis of the soil microbiota associated with the... | reverse complement strand
GCCTCTTCCCCCAGTGGGGACGTCGGTGTTATTGGCACCTACGTCGGCGACGCCTTCTTCTGGCCGATGGCGTCTCAACGCGGACATCACGCTCTACGGCGACTACTACTGGAACGGGGGACCGGCGGCGGGGATCGAGGCGCAACTGGCTCCCCACCGAGCGCGGGCAAGGTGCGCCTCACGCGGCTACTACCTCGACGACAACGTGCGCGACGAGCAGCGCTGCATGGGACGGCTGCAGTTCGAGCAGCCGTTCGGCAACGGCTGGAAGCTCGGCGCGGATCTGAACACAGATCAGCGACTTCGCCTACTACCAGGACTTCGAGCGCAACCTGACGACCGCCGTCGTCGAGCCCTCGTCCAGTCGGCCATGGGCGTCGTGAACAACGGCGAGGACGCCTCGTTCAACGCGAAGATAGCGTGCGGCGCCAGCAGTTCTTCTTCACGGAGGAGTCGGTCCTGTCCGGCGGGAGCCTCGAGGAGATCAGCCGGACGCCTCTCGTCCGACCAGGTGCAGGACACGCTCCCGGAGTTCGTAGCTGCGTAGCTGGCAGCCGGCGCCTCCCGGGATCGCTGCTCTACTTCTCGTACCAGACCTCGGCGGACTGGTTCCGCAAGAGCGTGACCTGCGTACTATCCCGAACGGGCAGACGCAGAACCGGGCGACGCGTGAGCTGGGGACGGCTCGACTTCGAGCCGAAGTTCTCGCTGCCGCTCCAGCCGCTCCCTGGCTCTCGCATCGAGGCGACGCGCCGTGCCTGCGCGAGACCTACTACACGCCCCGGGACACCGACGTCTTCACCCGGCACCTTCACACGCGATCCGATCACGGGCAACACCACGGAGGCGACCGACACGTCCACGACGAGCGCGGACTCCATCAACCGCCACTTCTACGCAGCTCGCCGCGGAGCTCATCGGGCCGTCGTTCTACCGGGTCTATCCGTCGAGCTCGGCGTTCTCGTCCACCTACAAGCACGTCATCGAGCCGCACCTGACCTATCAGTTCGCGCCGACCATCGACGAGCAGTCGCGCGTACCGATCTTCGACGACCGCGATCCCGTGACGGGGGACCAGAAGCGTCGCGACCTTCTCGGTCGTGAACCGGCTCTTCGCGAAGCGCCCGACGCAGACGGGCCCGCCGCGGACGGGCATCAGGCAGTCCGAGGGATCGGCGACCGGGGGACGCTCCCGTGGTCCTCCTTCCCCGCGCCCGTGCGAGACGCCGCCCCGCCGCCTCCCGTCGCGGTGACGTCGTCCGAGAGGGGCGGATGCGCGCGAGGGCGGGATGTCCACGCGGAGCAAGGCGGCGAGGCTCTTCCCGGCAGTAGGAGCCTCGCCGGCGCCGCGCGTCGCGGCGCCCGGCGGAGGGACCTGCGCCGCCCGGCGGCGGATCGACGGCCGGCGGGGCTTCGCCGTCGCCGGTCGCCGGCGCGCGGGGTCGCCGGCGCGCTCCGAGCCGCGCCGCGCCAGCACGGATCCCGTCGAGATCCTCAACGTCTACGGTCAGCCAGTCCTACTCGTTCTGCGCGCCCTCTCGACGAGCGTACCGGACCACCGTCGGTCTGCGCGGACGGATCGGCGCCGCCGTGTCCGCCGGGGTCGACACCGTCCCGACGCCGCGCCGGACGGGACCGCAGCTACAGCCCGCTGAGCCCTCGCGGTGCACTTCAATCCGCTGCTCACGCTCTCGCTCGATCTGCGCGCCGACTACGACCTCGCGAACGGCCTCGCTCTCGTCGAACGCGATCTCCGGCTGGTACCGCTGGAAGGCGGGCTACCTGAACGCCACCTGGTTCCGCCAGAGCTCCCGTCAGCACGTGTCGAGCTCCGGACGAGAGCCAGCTCCGCGTGGGGTAGGCGCGCTCTTCTTCAACCGCAAACTGACGCTGGACGGCGAAGTGGGCTACGATCTGCACCGGTCCGACTCCTCGACAGGCGGGGGCGGGTCGGCTATTACTACGCAGTGCTGCGGGTTCATCGTCGAATACCTCGTAGAGAGGGATTTCGACGTCAACGCGCAACGCGAAGTCCACTTCGTCGTCGACCTGAAGGGGATCGGGAAGTTCCTCGATCCCGAACCTGAGCCTGGGCCTCGAAATGATCCGACCACTGACCTCCGTCACCGGAAGCGAAGGCCTGCTCGGGCATCGTCCTCGCCGAGCGCCTCGAGGAAACGTCCTACCCCGACACCGGTGAGCGCGACGCGCGCCTTCCTCGACATCACCGACTACTGGTCGCATGACCGCGGAGCTCGAGCTGCTCGAACCGAACGTCGTCGTCAACACGGCCGCATTCTCCGACGTGGACGGCTGCGAGCTCGATCCGGAGAAGGCGCCCCGCGTGAACCGCACCGGGCGCGCACAACCTCGCGCACGGGCCTGCCGCAGCGCTTGGCGCGAAGCTCGTCCACATCTCGACCGACTACGTCTTCGACGGACGCGAGGCGACCCACGCGAGAAGACGACACGCCCGGCGCCCGTTCAGGTCTACGGCGCGAGCAAGCGCGACGGAGAGCTGCGCTGTCCTCTCGGAGATCCCCGGACGCCTGATCGTCCGGACGTCATTCCTCTTCGGCCCCGGGCGGCCGACGTTCGTCGACCGCGGCCGTCGAGCGAGCGCGCGGGCGAGAAGGTCCGCGCAGTCCTCGACTGGGTGAACTCGCCGACCTACACTGGTCGATCTCGCGCGACTGGATCGTCGTCGGCTGATCGAGCCGGACGCGAAGGGGATCGTTCACGCGGCGAACGCGGGAGTCGTGCTCGAAGTTCGAGTTCGCGCGCGCCGCCTGCCGGATCGCCGCGGTCGACGATCCGCCCATCGAGCCGATCCGCCTCGCGGACCTGCCGCTCCCCGCGCGGCGTCCCGAGCGGCACGCCCTTCGACCTGACGCACCTGGGCGCGCTCCTCGGCGAGCCGCCGCGCGTGGGAGTGACGCGCTCAGGCGCCTACCTCGCTGGGCGAGTGACGAGCGCGGACGACGCCGCACTGACGCTGTCCGGAGCGGCACCGACGCCGGTCCGTGAAGGTCTTCGTCACGGGCGGGACCGGCTTCCCTCGGCGGCCACATCGTCGAGCACCTCGTGTCGGCAGGCTTCGAGGTCGTGGCGCTCGCGCGCCGGGCCGAGGATCAGGAGCGGCCTCCCGGCGGGCGTGCGCCTGCACGTCGGCGACGTCACCGATCTCGCTTCGCTCGAGCGCGGGATGGAGGGATGCGGCGCCGTCTTCCACGCGCGCGGCGCTCGTCAAGCGGTGGGCGCGCGATCCGCGCGAGTTCGACCGCGTGAACATCGAGGGGCTCGGCAACGTCCTCAAGGCCGCCGTCCGCGCGCGGGCGTCCGCAAGGTCCTCTACACGTCCTCGTTCATCGCGCTGGGCCCGACCGACGGCGCGATCGCGCGACGAGGACTCACGAGCCCGGGCCGCGCATCCTCGCACAACGACTACGAGCGGACCGAAGTGGGCGTAGACCGACTGCTCGCGCGCGTCAAGGCGCGCGAGGGCGAGCCGCTCGTCGATCCTCTATCCGGGCGTCATCTACGGCGAGGGCGCTCACGGACGGCAACAGCATCATCGCGCAGGCCGTGGAAGAAGCACCTGAGGGCAAGCTCCCCGGCACGATCGGCCCGGGCGACCGGCGCCAGTGCTTCACCTACGTCAAGTGACGCCGCCGAGGGACATTCTGCTCGCCTTCCAGAAGGCCGAGTACGGGTCGCGCTACATCCTGGGAGGGGAGAACCGGACGGTCACGCGACCTGTTCGCGCCTCGGTCGAGAAGGCGAGCGGGACGCCGCCGCCGCGGCGGAAGATCTCCCTACGGGATCGCCGGGATGGTCGGACGGCGCAGCGCCTCCGCGCCTACCTGACCGGGCGCGAGCCCGGCATCACCGACCGAGGAGGTCGCGCATCTACCGGCACGAGTGGGCGTACTCGACGGCGAGCGCGCCATGCGCGATCTCGGCTACCGGATGACGCCTCTCGAGGAGGAGGGTCGCGCGGATGGTCGCGTGGCTGCGGCTCGGGGTACGGCCGCGCAGGCGAGCGCATGACGTGGCATGCGCGGCCGTCGCGGACCGAGGCTTCGGCCCGCGCCGCAGCCTCGACCGCGGCGAGATCCAGCGCAAGGTCCTCCACATCGCGATGGGCGCGCTTCGCCTTCTCCTCGCGTGCGCTCACGCTGGTGGCAGGCGCTCGCGCTCGCGCTCGTCGCGCTCCTCCACAACCTCTATCCCGCTGCCGCTCTATGCGCGCGGGAGGATCTTCCGCGGCGAGGCGCGCACGAACGGGCCGCGATCTCGGAATCGTCCTCTATCCCGCGTCGCATCGCCGATCCTCATCCTCGTTCTCCACGCGCGTCTCGAGATCGTCGCCGCCGCCTGGGGCCTTCTGGCCTTCGGCGACGGGCTTCGCCACGATCGCCGGACAGGGCATCGGCGGCCCGCGTCTGCCATGGAATCCGGCAAGACGTGGACGCGGCTACGGCGCGTTCCTCTTCATGGGCTTCGCGCCGCGTGGTTCCTCTACGGGCACACGCTGCGCGCCAGGGCGGCTGCCGGGCTCGGAGCTGGCGCGTCGGCGGCGGCACGGACGCCTGGTCCTCTCGCGATGATCGCGACGGCGACTCGTCGCGGCGAGCGCTCGAGAGCCTCGCGCCTCGGCGCTCGACGACAACATCGCTGGTGCCGTTCGCCTCGGCGGGCTTCCTCTTCGCGCTGCCGCTCGTCGATCCCGGCGTCGTGGGCGTCGTCCCGAGCGCTGGGTCCTCGAGAATCTGCCGTGGGCGCTCGGCGTGAACGTCGCGCTCGCGGCGGCGCGGCTTACGCCGCGCGCTCGGTCAGCGTTGTCGGGCGCGGTCGCGGGCGTCCTCGTCGGGGGACGCTCTTCTCACGTTCGGCGGATGGCGCGCGTTCGATGATGCTCGTCGTCTTCTTCGTCCGTCGGCACGGCGCGCGACCAAGACCGGATACGCGCGCAAGGAAGTCGCTCGGGATCGCGCAGGAGCAGCGGCGGGACGGCGCGGGGCGAAGAACGCCGATCGCCAACTGCGGCGTGGGCGCGCTCCTCGCCTTCATCGCGGGGACCAGCGCCTGCGGCGCTTCGCCGCTTCTCGGCGCTCGCGGCTCGCCTTCGCGACCGCGGCGCGTGCGACACCGTCTCGAGCGAGATCGGCCAGGCGTACGGCCGCACGACCTACCTCATCACGACCCTCGAGCGGGTGAGGCCGGGGACCGACGGCGCCGTGTCGCTCGAGGGGACGCCTCGCGGGCATCGCGGCCGCCGCCGTCGTCGCTCGCGGGCGGGGCTGGTCGCCTCGGCCTCGTCAACGCTGCGGGCTCGGCGGTCGTCGGTCGCCGCCGCGGTCTTCGGCTCGACGCTCGAGTCCTGGATGGGGCGCGCTGGGAGCGCTCGAAGCTCATCGACAACGAGGCGATCAACGGTTCGCCAACACGCCGCCGAGCGCTCTTCGCCGTCGCGATGAGCGCGCTGCTTCCGTCCCTGGGGATGCTCGCATGAGCGCCGCCGTGAGAGGCACCGGCCGGAGGGCACCCGGGGCGGGCTCCTCGAGCGGATCAGAGACCTACTACGACTTCACGCGCCCGTTCACGCTCCTGCCGCCGACGCTTCGGCGTCATCTCGGGCGCGGTGACCGCCTACGGCTCGGCGAGCAACCCCGATCCGGCGCGGCGCGTCACGCTCTCGGTGCTCCGACGGTCGCCCTCGGGGTCGCTGTGCGCGGCGCTCCCTCAACGCCGCCTCGAACTGGCATCAACCAGTACTACGACATCGAGAACGACCGCCGGAACAAGCCGAAGCGTCGCTCGTCTCCGGCGCGATCTCGATGCGCGCGGGCTTCGGTACGCGATCGTCCTCTACGTCCTCGCGGTCGTGCTGACGTGGCTCTGTCGATCCATCCGCGCAGCATACGTTCGTGGAGAAGCTCACCGCTCCGCTCCACGAGCACCAGTGCGTCTTCATCTACCTGTCGGGATGATCGCGACCTTCATCTACTCGGCGCCCGCATGGGGACGCACGAAGGCGCACCCCATCGGCGCGAACGTGACGATCGCAATCCCGCGCGGTGCCTCCTGAAGGTGGCGGGCTGGTCGATGGTCGCGTCGGTCTACCATTCCCCGAGCTCCTGGTACATCGTGGCTCGATCTTCGGCCTCTTCCTGCTCGGCGCGGCGACGACCAAGGACTTTCTGGACATGGAGGGGGACCGCCTCGCGCGCTGCCTGATCGCCGCCGATCGAGTACGGCGTACCGGCGCGCCGCGTACACGATCTCGCCGTTCTTCGTCCTGCCGTGGCTGTTGATCTCGATCTGGGCGTTCGTCCGCAACCGTGATCCGGCGCATCAGCATCCCGACGGGCCATCCGGTGATGCTGGGCGGCCCTGGGAGCGGGGCTGGCGGTGTGGGCGTACACCGTCTATCTCCCGGTGCGGAACCCGGACGATCTGGCGAAGCGTCGAGAACCACCGAGTTGACGCACATGTACCTCATGATGATGGCAGCCCAGACGGCTTCGCCGTCGCCTACCTGGTGCCCCACCTACGTAGGCCGCCACCTGAAGCTTCAACGGGATCGACCGCGTGAGTGCCGCGCTGCGTTCGGCACGTTGGATCGTATCGGATGTCGCCGAGCGGGGCGGGTGACCTCATGAGGGGATCGTGCCTGCGGGCAGGGTCGTGCTTGGGGATCGCGCAGGCGCGTTGCTTATTGGCTCGGAGCGAGCGCTCGCTGGAGTACAGGCCCCGCTCGAGCCAATCGCCCTCGCGGAGTCACCCGCCCGCCCGGCGACGAGGATCACGGGACAATTGCCCGTCATGCCTCCATCTCGACAACTCCCCAGCGCGAAGCCCTCAATCTCACTAACCGCGCGCGTGGGCCCCTCCTGCCCGGTGTGGATCCTCCCACGCGCGGGTTCGTAGGGACATCTCGACTCTGATGACGAACAGAGGAAGAAGAGGGTGGCATAGCCCAGCTCTGGGTGTCGTCGAAGAGAGTCCTTCAAGGATTCATGTCCCTTACTTAACCATTTCAAGGAGCGGCGTGTCATCGAAGAGAGTTCGTTATGGTCCGCGCGCGTGGGAGGATCCACACCGGGCGGAGGGGCCTGCGCGCGCGGCGGTGCGAGGGAGCTGCCAACTCTTCCTTCTTCTTATCCGCGATAGCAGAACCAGCAGCGGTCAATTACCGACCGTGATCCCCGTCGCCGAGCGGTGGGGTGATTCCCGAGGGGCGGTTGGCTCTGAGCGGGGCCCGTACACGGCTTGAGCACTCGCTCGAGCCAATAAGCAGCGCGCGCCTGCGCGATCCCCAAGCGCGACCCTGCCCGCAGGCGCGCGATCCCCTGGGTCACCCCGCCCCGCTCGGCGACACCGGACTGCCTCGAGCATCATCTCTCAGCGCAGCCAGCGGGCGTCAGCCCTTTTCGGGGCTCATCTCCCGAAGCGCCCCAGCCGGAGAATCGCCAGCTGGCTCGCGCATAGGATCCCCCCCTGCGGCTGCATCCTCCTTGGCCGCGGTCAGCAGGCGCACCTGCAGACCGCCGGCGACGCCGCGATCTTTCCCGATCAGGATCGCGAGAACTTGAACCCGTGCCCCGAGCACGCGCTCGCCAGCCACACGTTCCCGAATGCCCGGGCGCCGATCCACGATGAAGTCCTCGTCCGGCGTCGACGTGTAGAGGCAGACCTTGGCCTCGAGAGACCGCGCCGATCAGGTCCGGCAAGCGGAACGCCGCGTAGGCGGCTCTCGCGCGAGCGCATGAACGCCTCGTCCGGCTCCCGAAGGCCGTATCGGGATCGCACGCCTCTCCCGGACTGGTGGAGCGAGACCTTCACGCCGGGGCATGCGGCCGTCGCTCGGAAAGCCCGTAGTCGTAGCGTCGCGGCGTCGATCCAGACGGGGAGCCGCTCCGGGCGCGAAGCGCTCGGCGTGCCGCGCGATCCCCAGAGGTAGACGAACTGCTCGCGCGCGTGACGCGCAGCGAGCAGGCGCGATCCCGCCGAGGAGCTTCCCGCCCAGGCCCCGGCGTCGACGATCGCGCGCATCCGATACGCGTGCTCGGATCCGTCCGCGGCGCGCACGACCACGCGGCCGCCCGCGCTCCCTTCGATCCTGGCGACCGGCGTCTCCTCGAGGATCGTCGGCGCCCGCCTCGCGCGCGAGGCGCGCCGTCGCCGCGACGGTCGCTCCGCGCGCGGATGAACCCGCCTTCGCGCTGGAAGATCGGCGATCTCCTCCGGGTGCAGCCGGAAGCGCGGGGAAGCGCAACCTGCGCGTCTCGCGGCGGAGAGCGTTTCGATACCGGATGCCTGCCGGCGTCGCCGAGCGCCCGCGCGACGCCGACCATCTCCGGATGGTCGGGCGGGCCGATGAAGAAGGCAGCCGTTGCGGACCAGGAACGGCCTCGCCCGCGTCGCGCTCGAGGCTCGTCCCAGAGCGGGAACGCCTCGGCCATCAGGCTCCGAGTAGAAGGGATCGGGATAGGTGTAGCGCGACGATGCGCGACTCGCCGTGCGAGCTGCCGCGGTCGTGGCCGATCCGGAACTGCTCGAAGCCGGTGACCTCGTGCCCCGCTCGCGCGAGGAAACGCGCGGCCGATCCGCCCGCCGCCCCCAGCCCGATGACCGCCACGCTTCATGCGCTGCCCTGTGCCCGCCTGCTCGTGCCGAAGCGTGGCGATGGGATCAGGCGCGCGGCGCGGGCCGCGGGAAGGTCCCGGCGAGCAGCGACAGGACGACGGAGAACGCGAGACAGCCGAGCGCGATGCCAGGCGTGTGGTAGGCGATCGCTCCGGGGTCCTCGCCTCCCTGGCGCGCGCGATCTGCCCGATCACGACAGGCGAGGAGATGGTCCGCGCCGAAGCCCGATGACGAGCCCGCACACGCCGCCGATGCAAGCCCGATCGAGGCCGGCCTCGGCGAAGAACTGGCGGCGGATGTCGCGACGGCGCGCGCCCACGGCCTTCATGACGCCGATCTCGCGCATCGCGCTCGTAGACCGCGGTGAGGAGCGTGTTGGCGATGCCGAGCGTCGCGACCGCGATCGCGATGACGCCGAGCCCGCCGAGCACGGCCTGCAGGATCAGGATCGATCGGCCGGATGCGGCTCACGATCTCCGCGCCCGAGAGCGTCTCGAAGCCCATGTCGCGGATCTTCGACTCGATCCCTGCGAGGTCCGCTCCGGCCGTCAGGTAGACGTCGAGGCCGGGATAGCCGCCCGTACCGGCGTTCCCTTCGAAGAGCGCGCGCAGACGGTCGGCGTCGAGGGTCTTGATCGCCTTCGCCTCGGCGGTCGGCACGAGGAGCCCGGCGTTGCGCAAGCGACAGCGCGCCCGTGCTTCTCGAAGACACCGATGATCCGGAACGGCGCCGAGCGCTCGCGACGTAGATGGGGAGGCCGGGGACTTGCCTGGGCGCCCGGATCGTCCGCGGCCGCGGGCTCGCGCCAGCGGACGATCAGCGTGCGCCCGACCGCGGCATGCGGCGTCCTGAAGTCCGAGCGACTTGAGGTTGTCGTCGGCGAGAAGCGCCTCGTGCTCCGAGCTCTTCCAGAGAGCAGCGCGCCTTCGACGATCTTGAGATAGTCCCCGGTTCCAGAAGTAGTCCGCGTCCATCCCGCGAAGGGTCGTGTACTGCACCTGATCGCCCGGACTCGTCCGGCGGCGGCACCCGGCGCCTCGCCTGCGCCTGTCGCGCGCGCGCGCCCGGCATTCGCGTGCGCCGGGGCCGGCTTCGCCCGCTCGGCGACTCTCCGCGCAGCGGCGCACTGGCGGTCCGCACCGCGCTCTGCGCGCTGGCGGCGCTTTGGCGGCCCGCGCCCGCGCTCTCCGCGTTCGCAGGCGCACCCGGGGCCACACCCGCGCTTCCGTTCGGGGCCGCGGGGAGAAGCGTCACGGGCCGCGAGATCGACCAGGCCACACGCGGCGCACGCCGCTCATCTTGCATGATGGCCGCGAGGGTCGCGTCGTCGAGCGTGCGCGGCGGCTTCGCCCTGCTTCGGGCCGTGGTGGCGCGCGGGCGGCTTCGCGCGCGCATGGGGTTCGGCGCGCTCCGGCGGCATCACGTAGAGGGACGTCATCAGGCCGGACGAGAGCCACTTCGTCCACGATGCGGTGGCGGATCCCTTCCGCGATGGAAAGCAGGGAGAAGAGGCGCGCCGATGCCGATCGTGATCCCGGCGAGGGTGAGAACGGTCCTCAGGCGCGACTCCAGGAGCGACCGTGCCGCGCCGCCGAACCAGCCTCTGGCAGTGTGAGCTCATCGCGCCGATGTTGACCCGCCCCGGCCGCCCGGTCAATCGACGGACCTGCCCTGGAGTTCGCCGAAGGGTCCTGACCTGCGCTCGGAAGGGGCCAGCACTCGCAACGTCGACGGCCTGCCGCTGTAGCTCGTCGAAGGCGCGCGGTCTTCCGTCGAAGCGACTCAGTCCAGCCGCAGCGACACGGGATGCACGTAGCCCCGCGCGCACGACGCCGCATGAAGAGGTCGCCCTCCTGAAGGGCCGCGATCCGCGGAAGCAGGTGCTTGAAGTCGGTCACGCTCCCGACGCCCGCGTCGAGCACCTGCACGATGTAGTCGCCTGCGACGCAGGCCGCGCGCGCCGCAGGGCCGTCGGGCCGCACGGAGGAGATGACGACCCCGCGTCGGGCACCTCGCGCCGGCCGCCTGTCGGCCTCCGGGATCTCCTTGACCTCGATCCCGATCGACTGCCAGGCGTAGTCCCGGGACGGGAAGGGTGCGGCCTTCACGGTCGAGCGTCTTCTTCTCGCTTCCTTCGCGCTCGACCACGAGCTCGATCGTGTCGCCGACGTTCTTGCGTCCCAGGGCGGAGGTGAGGTCCGGGGTGACTCCACGCGGCGCCTGGTCGGCCTTCACGATGACGTCCCCGGGCTCGCAGGCCCCGCCTCGGCGGCGGGCCCAGCGCGCCGCCATGCACCATGAGGCCGGGCCGCGGCGCGACGCCCATCGCGGCGGCGTTGCGCAGGATCGAGCGGCCGCGTGTCGAGCCCGAGATAGACGGGCCGCACCTCGCCGTACTGCACGAGCTCGTGATAGATGGACCTCGCGCGGTCGATGGGGATCGCGAAGCCGATCCCCTGAGCCTGCACCGATGATCGCCGCGTTGATCCCGATCAGCTCTGCCGTTGATGTTGAGCAGCGCGCCGCCGGAGTTGCCGGGGTTGATCGCGGCGTCGGTCTGGACGAAGTCGCTGTAGAGGCGGTCCCCGCTGCGTCCCGATCGGTGGACCGCCGAGACGACGCCGACGGTCACCGTGTTCGACAGGCCGAATGGATTGCCGATGGCGATCGCGGTCTCGCCGATCATGAGGTCGTCCGACGAGCCGAGCCGCGATGGCCGGCAGAGGCTCCTTCGCAGGAGATCTTGAGCACCGCGAGGTCCGACTCCTGCGAGGTGCCGACGATCTCGGCCCAGAACTCGCGCTTGTCGTGCAGCGTCACGCGCACGCGCGAGGCGGCGGAGATGACGTGCTCTGTTCGTCAGGATGTAGCCCGCGGGATCGATCAGGACGCCCGAGCCGAGGCTGTTCTGCACGCGCTCCTCGCTGCGCCCGCCCTCGAAGAAGTCGCGGAAGAACTGCGCCGAGCGGATCGGTGGCGAAGGGGTTCGTGATCCGCTGCTCGGCCGAGATGTTGACGACGGCGAAGCCGGCCTTCTCGACCGTCTCGACGACCTCCGTGCGGCGCGAAGGGTCCGGCGGCGCGGGCGGACCGGCGGACGGCGGCGCCGAGCCAGCGCCGCGTAGGAGGCCGAGAGCCAGTGTCCGGATCGTGCGGGGCGTTTCATGTCATCGTCGTTCCATCGAGGGTTCACCGATCCTGCGATGACCAGGACGCAAGTCCCGCGGACGTTCAGAGGCCTCGAAGCGAAGAAGCGGCGCGGCAGGCGGCCGGCGCGCCGCGATGATCGGGTCAGTGGCCGTGCTGCCCGAGGAGGCGCTGGATGCGCTCCTCGAGCGGCGGGTGGGTCGAGAAGAGCCTCGGCGAAGGACGCTCCCGTGAAGGGCGCCACGATGAACAGGTGCGCCGTCGCCGGGCTCGCGTCCATCGGGATCTGCTGGGACGCCTTGCCGAGCTTCTCGAGCGCGTGCGCCAGCCCGAACGGCGAGCCCACCAGCTCCGCGCCGCTCGCGTCGGCCTGGAACTCGCGCGAGCGCGAGATCGCGAGCTGGATCAGGGTCGCCGCGATGGGCGCGAGGATCGCCGTGGCGAGCAGGCCGAAGACGCCGCCGCCGCCGTTGCGGTCGTCGCGCCCGCCGTATCCGCCGAACATCGCGCCCCAGCGGCGCCATGTGCGCGAGGACGCCGATCGCGCCCGCGAGCGTCGCCGCGATCGAGCCGATGAGGATGTCGCGGTTGCGGACGTGCGACAGCTCGTGCGCGAGCACGCCCTCGAGCTCGTCGTCGTTCATGAGCTTCAGGATCCCCGTCGTGCACGCGACCGCGGCGTGGTTGGGGTTGCGCCCGTGGCGAACGCGTTGGGCGAATCGTTTTCGATGAGGTAGAGCTTCGGCATCGGCATCTGCGCGCGCAGGCGAGCCGCTCTACGACCGCGTAGAGCCCCGGGGCGCCCGCCTGGCCGACCGGCTTCGCGCGGTACATCGCGAGGACGATCTTGTCGGAGAACCAGTACGAGAAGAAGTTCATCGAAGCCCGCGAAGACGAGCCCCATGATGAGTCCGTTCCTGCCGCCGATGGCCCCGCTGACGAACAGGATGAGCCCGGTGAGGGACCCGGAGCAGGAGCACCGTCTTGAGTCCGTTCATGTGCTATGGCGACCTTTCAGATCGCCCCGAGAGCGCGGGGCGTCGGTTATGATTGTAGCAACCCGCCGCGATGCCGCAAGCCGCGGACCTCCGCGCACGGACGCGGGCGAATCAGGTGGAGCGCGACCGCCCGCGCCGGCGCGCGCGGTCGGCTAATCGACGTGGATCTTGACGGGGCGCGGCTGGGATTCCTGCCGCTTGGGGAGCGTCACCTCGAGAACGCCGCTCTTGAACTCGGCCGTCGACCCTGGTGACGTCCACGCTGTTCGGCAGCGCGAAGACGCGGACGAAGGCGCCGAACGGGCGCTCGATGCGGTGGTAATCCTCGCGGCCCACGCCGTCCGGGGAGCGATGCGCGTCCCGCGCAGGCGGAGCTGGCCGTTCTCGATGCGCAGGTCGATCTCGTCCTGCGAAAGGCCCGGGCAGATCGGCTCGCAGGACGACGCTGTCGGCGCCCTCGTAGATGTCCACCAGAGGCGACCAGGCGTCCGCCCGAGGCGACGTCGCTCCTCCTGTCCGCGCGAGCGGAAAGCGACTCCTGGAAGAGGCGGTTCATCCTCTCCTGGAGCGACAGAAGGTCCCGGAACGGATCGAAGTGGCTGGTCGACATGGTCTCCTCTCGAACGCGGCCCGCCCGTCGTCCGGGAGAGGCCCCACAGAGAGCCGTCCATTAAGATACGGCGGCGCCCGACCCGGCGCTCCGGAAAACGAGACCGTCCTGTCGGGCGTCGATCTCGATCCGGTCCCCCGCCTTGAACTCCCCGGACAGGAGCTTCATGGCCAGGGGGTCCTGGACCCGGCGCTGCAGGGTCCGCTTGAGCGGCCGGGCCCCGAATTCCGGGTCGAATCCCTCGTCGGCGATCCAGCTCCGGGCCGCGTCCGTGAGCGTCAGGGCGACCCGCCGGTCCGGCGAGGATGGCGGCCACCCGGGCGAGCTGGATGTCCACGATCTTCGCGATGTCGTCCCGGGTGAGCGAGCGGAACGTGATCACGTCGTCGATCCGGTTCAGGAACTCCGGCCGGAAGGCGGCGCGCAGCGCGCGGTCGACTTCCTTGCGGGCCCGCTCCGGGTCCGCGCCGGCCTCGCTCAGGGCGCGGCTCCGGCGAGGTTCGACGTCATGATGAGGATCGTGTTGCGGAAGTCCACGGTGCGGCCCTTGCCGTCGGTGAGACGCCCGTCGTCGAGGATCTGCAGCAGGACGTTGAAGACGTCCTGGTGCGCCTTCTCGATCTCGTCGAAGAGCACGACGGCGTACGGGCGGCGGCGGACGGCCTCGGTGAGCTGGCCGCCCTCCTCGAAGCCGATGTAGCCGGGGGCGCGCCGATCATGCGCGCGACGGCGTGCTTCTCCATGTACTCGGACATGTCGAGCCGGATCATGGAGCGCTCGTCGTCGAAGAGGGCCTCGGACAGCGCGCGCGCGAGCTCCGGTCTTGCCGACGCCGGTCGGGCCCAGGAAGATGAACGAGCCGATCGGCCGGTTCGGGTCCCTGAGGCCGGCGCGCGCGCGGCGCACGGCGGCGCTGACGGCCTCGACGGCCTCGTCCTGGCCGACGACGCGGCGGTGCAGCGTGTCCTCGAGCGCGCGTGAGCTTCTCCGCCTCGCCCTCGAGGATGCGCGAGACCGGGATGCCGGTCCACTTGCCGACGATCTCGGCGATGTCCTCGGCCTCGACCTCCTCCTTGAGCATCTCTGACGTCCTTCTGGACGGCGACGAGGCGCGCGTTCTCCTCGTTCAGCTTCGCCTCGAGCTCGCGCAGATCGCCGTAGCGCAGCTTGGCGGCCGAGGCGAGGTCGCCCGGCCTTCTCGGCGCGATCGGCGGCCTCGGCGGACGTTCTCCAGCCGCTACTTGAGCTCGCGGATGGCGTCGATCGCCTTCTTCTCCGCCTGCCAGTGCGCCTTCATCCCGTCGATCTCCTCGGACAGGGCGGCCAGCTCGACCTTCGACCTTCGCGAGGCGCTCGCGCGAGGCGGTGTCCTTCTCCTTCTTCAGGGCCTCGCGCTCGATCTCGAGCTGGACTCATGCTGCGCTCGGCCTCGTCGATCTCGGTCGGCATGGAGTCGATCTCGATGCGCAGCCGCGAGGCGGCCTCGTCCATGAGGTCGATCGCCTTGTCGGGCAGGAAGCGGTCGGCGATGTAGCGGTGGCGACAGCGTCGCCGCCGCGACGAGCGCGCCGTCCTGGATGCGCACGCCGTGGTGGACCTCGTAGCGCTCCTTCAGCCCGCGCAGGATCGCGATCGTGTCCTCGACGGACGGCTCGCCGACGTAGGACGGGCTGGAAGCGCCGCTCGAGGGCGGGGTCCTTCTCGATGTGCTTCTGGTACTCGTCCGAGCGTCGTCGCGCCGACGCAGCGCAGCTCGCCGCGCGCGAGCGCGGGCTTGAGCAGGTTCGCGGCGTCCATCGCGCCCTCGGCGGCGCCCGCGCCGACGACGCGTGTGCAGCTCGTCGATGAAGAGCACCACGCGCCCTCGGAGTCCTCGACCTCCTTGAGGACGGCCTTCAGGCGGTCCTCGAACTCGCCGCGGTACTTCGCGCCCGCGATGAGCGCGCCCATGTCGAGCGCCATGACGCGACTTGTTCTTGAGCGACCTCGGGGACGTCGCCCGTCGGCGATGCGCTGCGCGAGGCCCTCGACGATCGGCGGTCTTGCCGACGCCGGGCTCGCCGATCGAGGACGGGGTTGTTCTTGGTCCGGCGCGAGAGCACCTGGATGACGCGGCGGATCTCGTCGTCGCGGCCGATGACGGGATCGAGCTTGCCCTTGCGGGCGAGCGCGGTCAGGTCGCGCGTGAACTTCTCGAGCGCCTGGAACTTGTCCTCGGGGTTCTGGTCGGTGACGCGTTGGCTTGCCGCGGATCTCGCGCAGCGCGGCGAGGATCGAGTCGGGCGACGCGCCCGCGGAGCCGGAGGATCTCGCCGCGCGTCGCGCCTCGCCGGCGCGCGCGAGCGCGAGCAGGAAGTGCTCGGTCGAGACGTACTCGTCCTTGAACTCGGACGCGGCGCGCTCGGCCTCCTCGAGCGTCGAGGTGAGCTCGCGCGCGATCCGCGGCTCATCGACGGCGCCGCTGACCTTCGGGATGCGGTCGACGGCGCGCCGCGCGGCCTGCGTCGAGCGACGGCCGGATCCGACGCCGATCTTGCGCAGCGTCGGCGGAACGATCCCTTCGGCTGCTCCGAGCAGCGGCGAGCAGCAGGTGGATGTCCGGATCTCGCGGTGGCCTGTCGCGGACGGCGAGCTGCTGCGCCGCCTGCAGCGCTTCCTGCGCCTTGACGGTGTGCTTGTCGAATCGCTGTATGTGCCCTCAGCGCCGCTTATAAGATCGTGCCAGGTGGGTGTCAAGCGTCCTTCTGTGTCGCTTGTCTTGGTCGGCGCGCTGCGTCCGGGGCTCGCCGGTCGAGTTGGTCCCCGAGGCCCCGGCCCGGTCCGCGCTGGCGCGCGTCCTCTCGCCACCCCTACGGACCAACCTTCGAACCGTCGTCCCCGATGGCGACCTGCACCCCTTTGATTATTAACAACAGCAACCGCTCAGCGTGCCCGACTTCTGGGGTGCGAAACAGCGATCAGAGCTCACGTGGCGGCGCGTGGTTGCGCGATGCGAGGGGGTGGTTAGTAAGAAGGGGTTGTGCCGTAGGGGATCGGTCGAAGTCTCCAGCGGTGGCCACCGGGGACGGTGGCGTGGCTGGTCCAGAGGGTGGCGAGAGGCGGCGCCCAGTCCGGACCGAGCCGGGTTCCCGGAGGACCAACTACGCCTCCGCCAGCGGTAGCGGCGTGCGAGTGGTGAGAGACGTCGTCGTCGAAGGGCGCATGGGCGATTGAATCCGCGCCCGAGTCCCTGTGAGTACACTCCGTCGGGGCGTGGCGAAGGGCGATGCGCCGCCGGAGAGAGAGGGCACGATGGGCTTCGTCGGCCTTGATCTGCTTCCTGTTGATCGGCGCTTCGGCCGGATGGATCGCGGGGCAGCTCACGAAGGGCCGCGGCTTCGGCCTCGCCGGCAACCTGATCGTCGGCGTGATCGGAGCGCTCGCTGGGAGGCTTCCTCTTCTCGATCATCGGCCTCGCGCGCATATGGTCTCATCGCGCGGATCCTCGATGGCGGTCATCGGCGCGCTCGTGCTCCTGTTCGTCCTGAGCTTCGTCAGAGAAGCGCCGGCAGCGGGTGGGCATGCCGAACGTCGCGCGGCGTCTGTCTAGCTTGCCCGCGGCGCCGGCGGGCGAGGGCTCTACGCTTCGGCGTCGACGCCGACGGAGCCCGTGAAGAGAGTCCGGGCATCCGGAAGCCCGGAAAGCGTTACGAGCCCCAGCGTCGGGTCGCGCAGCGCCTCGAACAGGTTCCCCGTGAGGACCGCCTTCACGGCGCCGCCGAGCGCGCCGCCGCTGTACCGCGAGCGTCTGGGGCGCGGAGATCGAGAAGTCCCCGCGCGTCGAGTCCTGCGTGTGGAGGCCCAGGACCGAGAGGACGAGGACGCCGCGCGACGTCGACCGGCGAGCGCCTCGGCCTCGGCCATCGCGCGCCCGCCGGTCAGCCGCAGCGAGTCCGACGAGAGGGGCCGGGGACCGGACGCGCGTCCCAGGCGGCGCGCGTACTTGAGGTCGAGGATCGGCTCGACGAGACGACCGTCCTCGACGTAGTCCTGAGCGCGCGCGGGGACGCCCTCCGTCGTGAACCGGTAGGAGCCGGTGTCCATGGGGACCGCAAGGCTCGAGCCGGAGCGAGAGCGCGGCGGCGAGGACGCGCTCGGTGGATCCGAACTGGACGATCCTGAAGGCGCTCTGACCGTGATGGATGCGGTCGCCGTGGATGTTGGCGCAGAAGGTAGGCGGACAGGAACGACTCGGCGACCTTCGGATGGAGCAGGACCGGCATCGTCCCGCCCTGGAAGGCGCGCTGCGGCGAGCCGAGCCGCTGCACGAGATCGCACGCGCGGTCAGGCCGCTCGGCCGGCCTCGGCCGGCGAGGCAGTGAGTCGGCTCGCGTGCGCAGTCCCCGTGAGACCCTCGTACCAGAAGGAATAGCCCGCGTGCGTGGACAGCGCTCTGGACGTCGAGACCGCGCGAGCTCAGGACGCCACGCCGCGTCGCGCTCGCGGAGACGGACCCGGACCAGGTCCTGAAGCCGCGCGCGATGAGCGGCGCCTCACCCGCCTCGAGGAGCGCCGCGAAGCCCCGTGCCTGCCCGAGCGGCGCGTCCGAGGCGACCTCCTCCGGATGCGAGCGGCAGTCTCTGCGAAGCGCGCGGGCCCGGCGAAGTTGGCGCCGTCGGGATCCTCGTAGGCGGCCTGGCCGCGCCAGCTCGAGAAAGCGATCGGGATCGGCGATGCGCGATACGCTCGGCGGCGCCCGTCGAGATCCGCCCGTCCTCCCACGCGAAGAGATAGTCGAAGCCCGAAGCCGCTGCGCGAGCGTGAGCGGCGCGTGCACCGACGCGCGCAGGCCGTCGCGCACGCCCGACGCTCGAGGACTCGTAAGCTCGTCCACGACAGACGCCAATCGACCGGGACGCGGCGCTGCCGCGCGCCAGACGCGCCGCCGCCGTCGCCGCCCGTACGCGGCGTGTCAGTCGATCGAGGAGCGGCTCGAGGATCGCGGTCACGCTCATCGCCCTCCGACTGCCGATCGCACTCGTTCGGCTCGAGGAAGACGTAGCCGTGCGAGCCGCCGCTCGCTGGGGACCGACTGGCCCCACTTCCCGCAGGTGCCGATCGCGTCGAGCTGGAGCGGACCGAAGGCCCTGCGCGATGGATCCGAGCGCGGCGAGGAGCGAACCCCGGAAGATCGCGGGGACGGTAGAGCGATCCGAAGCCGGCGTCAGCTCGTAGAGCGCCTGGCAGTTGAAGACGAAAGTCGCCGAGCACGGATTGACCTGGCCGCCCGTAGCCGGAGAGGAACACGATCTTCGGGAAGCGCTCGAAGAGCCCGGCCGCGCGCCGACGAGGTCGCGGACGTCCTCCGGGCTCCATCTGCTTCGAAGGGGCGAGGCAGCGGCGCGGCTCGGTCGAGCTCGATCCGGATGTTGCTCATGCGCGGGAGCGGCGTCGACCGGTAGGACTCGGCGCGCTTCGCGCCCTTCGCGGGCACGCCGCCCGGCCCCGCGCTGAACAGGTCGGCGAGCGCCTCGTGCAGGACGCCGCGCCGGACGATCTCGACGCGCTCGCGGCGGAACCCGTTCGCGCCGATCGGGCTGGTAGGCGTGATCGCCGGCGACCGGCTCGTCGATGACCCAGACCGTCTCGCGCCCCACGCGCGCTCGCCCGACCGGAAGCGTCCGCCCGAGGCGAGGACCGACGAACGGAACGAGTCGGCCTCCGCGGCGTGGCCGAAGGCCTCGTGGGCGAGCCCCTTCGCGAGCGCGTAGTCGATGAGGAGCGGATAGACGCCCGGCGGGATAACGTCCCGCGCACGCAGGCCGAGCGCCTTGCGCACGGCGCCAGGGCGCGTCGGGCGAGCGCGCGCCGCGCCGGGATCCCCGGAGCGCCTCGTAGTCCGCCGAGAAGAGGTGCGCGCGCACGGTGGCGACGCTTCCGCCCTCGCCCGCCGTGACCGCGTGGTGGAGGCATCGAACCGCGGCACCGACCACGAAGCCGCGGTGCCGTCGGAGCGGTCCACGCGCCAGTCCTCGCGGTTCACGGTCGCGCTGGTCGATACGCGCGTCTCCGGATCGAGAAGCGCCCGCGTCTCCTCGTGGGCGGACTTCGTGCCCGCGGTCAGGCGCTCCAGCGAGACGGCGTCGAATCGCTCCGCGCGCGGATCCTGGAAGTTCCAGGACGAGCGGCGAGGCCGAGAAGATCGCGCGGTCGGGGACCGAGCGCATCGCCTCCGCGCGCACGGCCGCAGGCGGCCGTCCGTCCGCAGCGCGGCCGTCGCCTCGGCCTCGTCGAAGCCGTCCGTGAAGCCGAACGCCGTGTGCCCCGACGCCGTGAACACCTGAAAGCCCGCCCTCCGAGCTCCGGAGCGAGCTGACGTGATCTGACCTTGCCGTTCTGCACGCATGACGCCGAGCCCGCGCTTTCTGATGCTGGCGGACGATCGCGTAGACGCCGAGCCTGTCTGGCTTCTTCGAGCAGCGCGGGTGCGAGCGAGAACAGGTTCACGGGGGCGGGATCATAGCATCGCGATCGCCGGTAGCCTGGGAAGGGAACGCCTGGAAGAGGCGGCGGGCGTATCCGCAGCGGGCAGACGGATCGACCGCAAGGCGATGCGACGAGGAAGACGATGCGAGGGAGAGCGCGCGAGCGATCGGCTGGAATCGCGGCATCGACCTCGAGACGGGCGCGGCCACAGGCGCGAGCGAACGCGCCGGCTCAGTCCAGCGTGATCGCGCCCGACACGCACTGCTCGACGCAGATCCAGCAGTAGGTGCAGCTGTGCGCCCGAATCACGCGCGCGACGCCGTTGTCGAAGATGAAGACGTCCTCAGGGCAGACCTGCTCGCAACGCCCGTCCGCTCGCAGCTGCCCTGGTCGATGAGGACGCGCACGGAACCCTTGGCCGGAGCGTCGCCTCGGACTTCTCGAACGGTGCGTCGTCGGAGGCCATGTAGGCCAATATGAGGTCGGGCTCGGCCGGGCGATCAAGGCCGAAGTGGAGGGCGCCGGCCTGCCATTTCGAGGAATCCTCGAGAAAGTCGCGAATGGCGCCCGTACCGCCCGTCCGTGAGTGTGCAGGACGTGGTGCCCGGACCCGGGATCGCCAGAGCCGCATCCAGGGATAGAGCGCCCGGCAGCTCCGCCACGTGCGCCGAGCGGCGCGACCTGGTCACGTCCCCGTGGATCAGCAGCGGGCCGACGGACGGCGCCCGCGCGGCGTCGGGTCCACGCCGGTAGTTCAGGCATGGCAGTTCTCGAGCGTCGACGTCAGCGAGAGAGAGCGTGAACTTGCGCGCGTCCGCGAGGACCGTCCACGGAAGCGCCGCGCGTAGCGCATCGACATGCTCAGGCCGGTGCGGCGGAGCTGTCCCAGGCTCGCGCGAATGGATCCTTCGTGAAGAAGCCGCCTGGTAGGAGGGTGAGCCGCGCCGGATGATGCCGTGCGCCTCGTCCGGGAGAGAAGTGCCGGGGAAGGTTGAGCAGGACGCATGACCGCTGCAGGCCGTCGGGATGGCCGCGCGCGTACTCGAGCGCGATGGCCAGCGAGCCGAGCGAGTGGCCGAGGATCCAGATCGGACGCTCGTGGAGGCCGTGATGGACCGACGAAGCCGCGTACGGCTTCGCGGAACACGATCCATCGAGTAGCGCCGTTCGCGGGCTTCGGCTGAGCCTGAAGCCGGGCAGGTCCGGGTATGTAGAGCTCGTAGTGGTCGCGCGAGCGCGCCGAGCGGGCCCGAGAAGTAGCGGCGCGACTCGGTGATGCCGTGCAGCATGCAGGATCGTCGCCCGGGGACGCGCGGGGCCCGAGCCGCAGCGAAGTGGACTCGCCCCCGTCCGGGATGCGCGACCGGCTGGGAGTGTTGCCGGAGACCATGGATCGTCAGAGCTCGGAGCGGCGGCCGCGCGGGCGCGTCCGGACGGCGCATCCTCGAGCCTTCGATTCGCGGTCCCGCATGCGAGAATCGGTTCTCTCGCAGGCGAGCTCCAGGCACCGCAGGTTCGCGGCCTCGGCGTGCGACAATCCAGCCTTTGCAGGAGGAGAATCGTCATGAACGGGCAACTCGACAGGACCGATCCCGAGATCGCCGCGGCGATCCGGGCATGAGACCGCGCGCGAGGCCGGCACGCTCGAGCTGATCGCGTCGGAGAACTCCGTCAGCGAGGCCGTCCTCGAGGCGATGGGCTCCGTCTTCACGAACAAGTACGCCGAAGGCTACCGGGCAGGCGCTACTACGGCGGGTGCGGTCCCTCGGACACGGTCGAGGACCTCGCGCCGCAAGCGCGCTCTCGAGCTGTTCGGCGCGCGAGCACGCGAACGTCCAGCCGCACTCGGGCACCCAGGCGAACACGGCGGCCTACATGACGGTCCTCAAGCCGGGCGACACGATCCTCGGCGATGAACCTCGCGCACGGCGGCCATCTCACGCACGGCCATCCGCTCAACTTCTCGGGGATCATGTACAAGGTCGTCCCGTACGGCGTGCGATCGAGGAGACCGAGACGATCGACTACGACGAGCTCGACCGGCTGCGCGCGAGCACCGTCCCTCGCATGATCGTGATCGGCGCGAGCGCCGTACTCGCGCACGATCGACTTCGAGCGGATCGGCGGGGACCGCGAAGAGCGTCGGGCGCCGCAGACGATGGCGGACATCGCGCACATCGCCGGGCTCGTCGCGGCGGGCATCCATCCGAGCCCCGTGCCCGCACTGCGACTTCGTGACCTCGACGACGCACAAGACCCTGCGCGGGCCGCGCAGCGGGATGATCCTGTGCCGCAAGGAGTACGCGAAGGACCTCGACCGCGTCGTCTTCCCCGGCATCCAGGGCGGGCCGCACATCCACATCATCGCCGCCAAGGCGGTCGCGTTCAACGAGGCGCTCCAGCCGTCCTTCAGGATTATCAGAAGCAGATCGTCGCGAACGCGAGCGCGCTCGCGGCGGCGGTCAGCCGAGGGCAGGCTTCCGGCATCGTCTCGGGCGGGACGGACAACCATCTCTTCCTCGTGGACGTCGCCTCGAAGGGCCTCACGGGCAAGGTCGCGGAGAAGGCTCGCTCGAGACGCGGGCATCACCGTCAACAAGAACGCGATCCCGTTCGACACGCCCGCCGACTTGACCGCGGGCGGGATCCGCGATCGGGACGCCCGGCGATGACGACGCGCGGGATGGGCGTCGCCGAGATGAAGACGATCGGCGAGCTCATCGTGAAGGTGCTCGCGCGCGCCCGAGGACGAGCGCCGTTCGCGGCCGGTCCGCGCGGAGGTCGCCGAGCTCACGGCGCGCTTCCCGCTCTACGCATCGCGCCTCGCGCCCGCGCGATGAGCCGTGGTCTTCCCATGGATCGGGATCTCGGGGCCGGACGTCCGTCCCGACGCCCCCTGGGACGGCGATTCCGGTTCGCCCGCGCCCGGCGCGTCCCGCCGAGCCTCCGGCCGGCGAGCCTCGGCCCGCGGGAGGCCGTCCGGACCTGCGCGGCGGCTCTAAGGACGGCGACGATGTCTTCCGCGCCGGGCGGACGGCTCGCGACGGCGCACCCGTCCTACGAGCGGCGCGCAGGCCAGGAGGATGGCGCTCGGCGGTCGAGTGACGCGCTGCGCGCAGGCGGCGACGCTCCCTGATCGAGGCCGGCACCGGCGTCGGCAAGACGCTCGCGTACCTCGTCCCCGCCGCGCTCCGGACGGCGCGTCGTCGTCTCCGACTGGGACGAAGAACCTCCAGGACCAGATCGTCGAGAAGGACCTGCCGTTCGTCGTCGAGAGGCTCGGGATCCCCCGTGACCGCCACGGCGGTCGAAGGGCCGCGACAACTATCCTCTGCCTGCGCCGCTTCCACGACTACGACCGCGATCCGCTGCTCCCGACGATCCAGGAAGGGGAGGCGCTACGAGCGCGTGCGCGCAGCTGGGCGCCGGGACTGGACCGGCGATCGCGGCGAGATCGACCGGGCTCCCCGAGGACGCGAGCTTCTGGCGGCGCATCAACGCGCGCGCGCCGACACCTGCACGGGACAGAAGTGCGAGGACTACGAGGAGTGCTGGCTCACGAAGGTCCGCCGGCGCGCCGCGGAGTCCCAGATCGTCGTCGTGAACCATCATCTCTTCTTCGCGGACCTCGCCCTGCGCGAGGACGCCTTCGGCAAGGTCCTTCCCGACTACGACGCGGTGATCTTCGACGAGGCGCACCTCGTCGAGGAGGTCGCGACGCTCTTCCTCGGCGTCGCCTGCAGCAGCGGGCGCGTGCTGGAGCTGGCGGACGACGCGGCGCGTGCCCTCGGCCGCGGTGCGGCGTCGGGGACTCGGCGCGCGGGATCGGCGATAGCGGACGCGGACGGGGAGGAGGCGGCGCGCGCGCGGGGCACCGGAGACGACGAGGGCGCGACGCCGGGCCGGACGACGGCGCGCGCGCCGTCCCAGCCGCGCGGCGGTCTCGCAGGACGCGGGCGGCAACGACGTCCTCGAGGCGCAGGCGCTGCGCGTCGCGGCGGACGGGTTCTTCGGCCCGCTCGCGCTCGGGCAGGGACGCCGCCCTCGGCGAATCGCTGCGCGATCCGGGCTGGGAGATCGCCTCGAGGGTCTCAAGGGCGCGCTCGAGCGCGTGCGCTCGGCGCGTTCAGGAGGTGAGCCCGCGTCACGCGACGAGACCGTCGCGCTGGAGAGGCGCGTGCCGCGAGCTTCTCGGCGCGCTCGAGACCGCGTGCCGCGGCGACGACGAGGACTATGTCTACTGGACCGAGGTCCGCGGGCGCTCGCGTCACCGTGAGCGCCTCGCCCGTGGACGTCAGCAAGATGCTCGACGAGACGCTCTTCGCGAACGTCTGCGGCCGCGATCATGACCTCCGCGACGCTCTCCGTCGGCGGCGACTTCGCCTACGTGCGCGACCGCACGGGCATCGAGGGCGCGGAGGAGCGGATCGTCCCGTCCCCGTTCGACTACCGGACCCAGGCGGTCCTCTACCTGCCGGACGCCATGCCCGAGCCGTCGCAGCGCCGGCTACCACGAGCGGATGCTGCGCGAGATCGAATCGCTCCTCGCGATCACGCGAGGGCGCGCGTTCCTCCTCTTCACCTCCTACGCGGAGCTGCGGCGCGTCGAGGAGGCGCTCCTCTCGCGCGCGCGCCATCCGCTCCTCGTCCAGGGGCTCGATGCCCAGGCGCGGCTGCTCGACGAGTTCCGCCGCCGCAAGGGCGCGGTGCTCGCTCGGCGCCGCCTCGTTCTGGCACGGCGTGGACGTCGCGGGCGACGCGCTGTCCCTCGTCGTGATCGACCGGATCCCGTTCGACGTCCCCAGCGATCCCTCGTCGCGGCGCGCATCGCCGCGCGCATCAACGGCGCTCGGCGGCGAGCCCTTCTGAGGAGTACCAGGTCCCCGCCGCCGCGATCGAGCTCAAGCCAGGGGCTCGGCCGTCTCATCCGGAACCGCTCCGACCGCGGCATCCTCGCCGTCCTCGACTCGCGCCTGCGCACGCGCGGCTACGGCAAGACGCTGCTGGCGTCCATCCCGCCCTTCCCTGTCGTCACGGACATCGAGGCAGGCGCGCCGGTTCTTCGAGGACGGGCGCGTCCGGACGCGGCCGCCGCGGCCGGCCGGCGGCTTCGGGTACACTGACGATTCGACCCCGCCACGACCACCGAACGCACGCTCTATCTCGTGGACGGCACGTACCCGCTGTTCCGCGCCTTCCACGCGCTGCCGCGCAGCATGGCGGTCGCGGGAGAGTCCACCAGCGCAACCGCGCCCCGCTCGAGAGATGCTGCTCGCGGGCGCGGGGACGGACACTGCGAGCCGTCCGGCGTCGCGGACTCGGCGCTGTCGTGGCTGCGCGATCCGGCGCGCGACAGGCCGCCCACGAACGCGGCGCGAGGGCTGGCTGCGTCGGTCCTCGTGAAGTTGATCCGCGAGGAGCGGCCGGCGCTGATGGGCGTCGCGTTCGACCTGCCGGGGCGCGTCCACCGCGACGACCACCATCACGACGTTCGTCGAGAGCCATCCCGATCTCGCGCCCCGGCTCGCGGGCTACAAGGCGACCCGGCAGCTGACGCCCGAGGAGATCCACGTGCAGTACCGCTCGCGCGGCTGGTCTCGCGGGCGCGCGCTGGGAATCCCCGTGCTCGAGGCGGAGGGCTTCGAGGCCGGATGACCTCATCGGCACGCTCGCGCACCGCGCGCGCGCCAAGGGGCTCTCGGTGCGGCTCGTCACGGCCGACAAGGACCTCTTCCAGCTTCGTCGGGGACGGGATCTCCATCCTGAACCCGCACAAGACCGGAGACCGGGAAGTCCGGCGGCTACCTTCTGATGGACGAGAAGGTCGTCGAGCGCGGAGTTCGGCGTGCCGCCGCGCCAGGTCGTGGACGTCCTCGCGCTCATGGGGACACGTCCGACAACATCCCCGGCGTGCCGGGGATCGGCGAGAAGGGCGCGAAGGACCTGATCCGCAAGTACGGCTCGGTCGAGGCGGCGATCGAGGCCGCGAAGAAGGAAGGCGAGATCACGCGCACGGCGTACCGCAACGGCCTGCGCGAGCATCCGGAGCTGGCGCTCTTCTCGAAGGAGCTGGCGACGATCCGTACCGACGCGCCGATCGACCTCGACCTCGACGACGTCTGGACCGAGGCGCCCGACCGCGACGTCCCGAAGAAGGTGTTCGAGCCCTGGCCTCTCGGGATGCTCCTGCGCGATGTGGAGGGGCTCGCGACGGCCGGCGCCGCGCCCGGCGACGCGCCGCCGCGCGCCTGGCGATGGGGGAGACCGTCCACCCTCGCAGCCGCCGCCCCGCGCCGGCGGCCGCCATAGGGAAGGCGGGCGATTAGACAGCCCGCGCAGGGCCAGCCTCGCCCTTTCGCTGGGACGATCCCCCGCAAGGCCCGCGGGGCCGCCGCGTCCGGGGGCGCCCTCGCGCCGGCCGCGGACGATCGCGCGGCCGCCGAGGCGGAGCGCGAGGGACGACACGGACGATCCGGGCGCCGGCGAGGACGCTCCGGGAGTCCCCGCCGCCTTCGCAGGAAGGCGCGCGGAAGACGGGCAAGACGGCGCGCCGGAGCGTGCGAGCCTGAAGTCCTCGCCTCCGCGGGGACGAGCGCTACCGCGCAGTCACGGATCTGCGCGAGCTCGCCTCGCTGTCTCCCTGCGATCCTCGCCGCGCCGCGCGTCGCGCTCGACACCGAGACGACCACGCAGGATCCCATGCGCGCCGACCTCGTCGGGATCTCGCTCGCGTGGGAGCCCGGGCGCGCGATCTACGTGCCGTTCGCGCACCGCTATCTCGGCGCGCCCGCGCAGCCTGCCGTCCTGGAGACGCTCGCCCTCCTCGCGCCGCTCCTCGCGCGCGGAAAGGGGATTGCGGGGCCAGAACGTGAAGTACGACATCGAGGTCCTCCGCCGCGCGGGGGCGCGCCCGACGGGGTTCGACTTCCGACACGATGATCGCGCGCTTTCATCCTCGAGTCCGACCGGCTCTCGTACGGCCTCGCGAGCCTCGCGCGCGAGTACTCGCGGACTACAAGACGCCGTACGCCGAGATCGCGGAGCAGGGGCGCGAAGGCGGCGTCGTTCGACGGCGTCGAAGTCGCAGCGCGCGGCGCTCTATTCCGGGCACGACGCCGACGTGACGCTGCGCCTGGCCGAGATCCTGGACCGCAAGCTCGAGGCGGAGACCTCCGCGACGTCTTCACGGGGATCGACATGCCGCTCATCGACGTCCTCGTGTCGATGGAGACGACGGGCGTCCGGATCGACGTCCCTGCTCCTGCAGCGGCTCTCGAACGAGATGGGAGAGCAGATCACGGTCCTGCGCGCGGAGATCCAGAAGCTCGCGGGACGCGAGTTCAACGTCGACTCACCGCGCCAGCTCGGCGCGCATCCTCTTCGACGAGCTGGGCCTGCCGCCGGTGAGCAAGACCGCGAAGAGCGGCGTGGCCTCGACGCGCGACGAGGACCTGGAGGCCCTCGCGCGAGCGCCACCCGCTCCCGCGCGCGGGTGCGCGACTACCGCGTGCTGCGCGAAGCTGCGCTCCACCTACGTCGACGCGCTCGCAGGCGCTCGTGAACCCGGAGACCGGGCGCGTCCACACCTCGTTCCACCCGCACCGGCGCGGCGACGGGACGTCTGTCGAGCAGCGACCCGAACCTCCAGAACATCCCCGTCCGCACCGCCGAGGGGCGCGAAGATCCGCGCGGCCTTCGTCCCGCAGGAGGTGGTCGCTCGTCTCGGCGCGACTACTCCCAGATCGAGCTGCGCGTCATGGCGCACCATGTCCGCGCGATCCGGAGCTCATCGCGACGTTCGAGCGCGGCGAGGACATCCACCGCCTCACCGGCCGCGCCGCATCTTCGACGTGCGCCTACGACGGCCGTGACGCGGCGATCAGCGCCGCGCGGCGAAGACGATCAACTTCGGGATCCTCTACGGGATGGGGCCGCAGCGCTCGCGCGCGATCTCGGCATCACGCATGGGCGAGGCCAAGGAGCTGATCGCGTCGTACTTCGGGCGCTTCCCGCAGGATCCGCGCGCTACATCGACGAGACGATCGCGCGCGCCGAGCGGACGGTTTCGTCTCGACGCTCTTCGGGCGCGTGCGCCGCTTCCCCGAGCTCTCGTCGACGAGCCGCTTCCAGCGCCAGCTCGCCGTCCGGCAGGCCGTGAACTCCACGCATCCAGGGGACCGCGGCGGATCTCATGAAGATCGCGATGGTCGCGCCTGCACCGCCTCATCGCGCGAGCGCGGACCGGCGCGCGCGGCTCCTCATCCAGGTGCACGACGAGCTGGTCCTCGAGTCTCCGCGCCGAGGAGCTGCCCGCGCTCGAGGCGACGATCCGCGAGGCCATGGAGAACGATCCCGCCCTTCGACGGTCCCGCTGACCGTGGACATCGCCTCGGGCCCGACTGGCTCGGCAGCCAAGCCCTAGAGTCGCGTCGCGGACTCAAACCGCGCGCCATTGTCGCTCGGCTCGACAGCGAGCGGGGCCCAGGACGACTATGTGTCGACAACAGCGCGCGTCCGCGCACTCGACATGGAATTCGCCGATCCTAGGACCCGCCCGCGCCGCACCAACTCGGGACAACCACGTTGCGAAACAACGACTCCGCCTCCTCGTCGTCGACGACGACCTCGCGGTGCGTGAAGTGATCGCCGAGGGCCTGCAGATGGCGGGCTACTCGGTGCACGACCGCGGGCAACGCGGCCGAGGCGCTCCAGCAGATCGAGCAAGATCCGCTTCGACCTGGTCCTGACCGATATCGAGATGCCGGGCGGCTCGGGGACCGAGCTCCTGCGCGTCGTCCGCGACCGCTACCCCGAGCTCGACGTCATCATGATCACGGCGGTCGTCGACATCGACGTCGCCCTGCGCGCGATCCGCAACGGCGCGAGCGACTACCTCACCAAGCCCTTCAACCTCGAGCAGGTGAAGATCACCGTCGAGCGCGCACTCGAGAAGCGCCGCCTCGATCATCGAGAACCGCGAGTACCAGCACCATGCTCGAGGCGCAAGGTCGAGGAGCGCGACGCGCGAGCTGACGGAGAAGAACCAGGAGGTCGCGACGCTCTCCTGCGCGAGCTGCAGGAGACCTACCAGGACGACGCTCGAAGCGCTCGGTCGAGGCGCTCGACCTGCGGGACACGGAAACGCAGGGGCACTCGCTGCGCGTCGTCGAGTTCACGGCGGAGATCGCGCTCGCGCTCGGCATCGTCGGAGCCGGAGCTGACCGAGATCCGCCGCGGCGCGCTCCTGCACGACGTCGGCAAGATCGGCATCCCCGACGCCATCCTGCGCAAGCCCGGCGAAGCTGACCCCGAGGAATGGGAGGTCATGCGGACCGCATCCCGAGTCTCGGCTACCAGATGCTGGCCGGGATCCAGCTTCTCTCGACACGCCGCGCGACATCGTGATCTGCGCATCAGGAGCGGTTCGACGGGACCGGCTATCCGCGCGGGCTGCGCGGCGAGACAGATCCCCTCGGCGCGCGCATCTTCGCCGTCGCCGACACGTTCGACGCGATGACGTCGACGCGCCCGTACCGCACCGGCCTGCCCTACGAGGTCGCGCGCAAGGAGATCGTCGACTGGTCGGGCCGGCAGTTCGATCCGCGCGTCGTCGAGGCGTTCCTCGCGCATCACGCCGGATCGCTGGATGGAGATCCGCCAGGACGTCAGCCGCCGCATCCACGACGAGGAAGTGAAGACCGGCGGCTACAAGTTCTAGAGCCGCGGATCCGGTTCACTCGCAGCCGATGTCGCGACTGCTCGAGTCGATTGCCCGCATGGCCCCCGACGGGACGTGGTAAAATCCGCACCGGGACGTTCGTGCGGGCCTGGTAGCTCGGATGGGCGTCATGAGAGCGAAAAGACCTCGAAAATGACGAAAGACAAATCCATTCGCTGCAGCGCTCTTCGTGCGCGTCGCTCGCTGGCCGTCGCTGGTCCTCCAGACCGGCGACCCTGACGCGCGGCGACGGACAAGGCGACCGCGCTCAGCCCCGCCGAGCAGGAGAAGCTCAACGCGATCCTCGCCCGGTTCGACGAGACGCAGGGCTCCACGCGGACCCTCACGGCGTCCTTCACCGAGCGCAAGGAGATCCAGCTCCTGAAGGAGCCCGTCGTCGCGAAGGGCCGGTTCTTCTACACGAAGCCCGACGACGTCCTGCTGGCAGTACACGGACCCGGATCCCCGCTACTTCCTGATCAGCAAGGACGAGCTGCTCTGCTACTTCCCGTCGCAAGCGAGCGCGCCGAGCGCGTGTCGATCGGGCTCTATCACGACCGCCTGCCTGAAGGTTCTCGCGATCGGCCAGCCGAGCAAGAACCTGCTCGAAGTACTACGACATCCACCTCGACGAGTCGAACGGCATCGCAGGACACGCACCTGCTCGATCCTCACGCCGCGCAAGCGCATGGTGAAGAAGCGCATCTCAGAAGTGCGGCTCTGGGTGAACAAGGACACGTCGCTGCCGGTGCGCATGCAGTACTGCGAGCCCGACGGCGATTCGACGACGATCGCGTTCGAGGACGTTCGTCTTCAATCCCGCAGATCGCCGTCGAGCGTCTACAAGATCGAGATCCCGCAAGGACGTCGAGGATCAAGAAGGGCTTCCCGGGCATCGACGGAGAGCAAGGACAAGGACCAAGGCTGAGCTCGTCTGCACGTCCCGCGTGCTAGCGGCGTCTCGCTCCAGCTCTCCAGCCTTCCTCGCGCACGACACCGGTCCCGGACATCCCGAGAGCGCCCGACCGCCTGTCGCTGGATCACCGATCACTCTCCGCGCGGACGGGCCTATGGACCGGACTGCGTCCGCGGTCGAGCCGGAGCCCGCCCAGCGCGCGTGGATCGAGTCGGTCCACGACCCGGCCGTACGTCGATCGCGTCGAGCGAGGCGTGCCGCGCGTGGGCGACCTCCTCATCGACTCGATGGACACGGCGATCAGCCCGGCCTCCTACGACGCGGCGCGTCCTCGCCGCGGGGGCGGGAGTCGCGGTCGCGCGGAGGTCCGGTGGGAGGGGACATCGAGAACGGCATGGCGATCGTCCGCCCGCCGGGCCATCATGCGGAGCGCTCGGTCGCGCTCGGCTTCTGCCTGTTCAACAACGTCGCGGTCGTCGCGCGATGCGCTGCTCGAGAAGCACGGACGTCGAGCGGGTGCTGATCGTCGACTGGGACGTGCATCACGGCAACGGCACGCAGCACATGTTCGAGGACGACCCTTCGGTCTTCTACTTCAGCATCCACGAGTGGCCCTACTATCCGGGCACGGGCGCCGCGGCCGAGCGCGGCCGCGGCGCGGGCGAGGGGACGACGCTCGAACGTGCCCGCGCCCGCCGGATGGGGCGACGACGAGTACCTCCGGACCTTCCGCGAAGGTGCTGCGCCCGCACGCGGCTCGAGTTCGATCCCGACTTCGTGCTCGTCTCGGCGGGCTTCGATGCGCACGCGGCCGACCCGCTCGCCGGGATGCGCGTGACGCGAGACGGGCTACCGCGCCATGACGCGCGACGGTCATGGAGATCGCGCGACGAGTGCTGCGACGGAGGCGGCTCGTCTCGCTCCTCGAGGGCGGCTACGATCACGAGGCGCTGCCCGCGCGTCGGTCGCCGCGCACCTCGAAATGCCTGAAGGACGGAGCTTCCCGATGAGGCAGCGCCGCGGAGACCGGAATGAGCGCAGCAGCGCGCGATCCGGACATCGGACGCATATCGCGTCGACGGTCGGAGATCCCGGTCCGATTCCGCGACACCGGACGGGATGGGCCACGTCAACAACGCCGTCTACCTGACGTACCTCGAGCTGGCGCGCGAGCGCTACTGGCGCGAGGTCTTCGGCCTGCGCCGACTACCAGCGAGGTCGACATCATCATGGCGCGCGTCGAGATCGACTTCCGCGCGCCGATCCTGTTCCGGCGACGACGATCGTCGTCGGGATCCGCGCGCAAGCGCGATCGGGACGCAGGAGCTTCGAGTTCCACATACGAAGCGATGGCGCAAGGCGGACGGCGCAGGTCGTGCTCGCGTCGCGCTCGGTCCAGGTCATGTACGACTACGCTGGCGCGCTTCGCACGAGCGAAACCTCGGCCCGAGGCCCGCGCGAGGATCCCTGGCCCGCGGAAGTCGCGCGGGAAGCGTGAGCGAGCGATAGCCCGATCGTGATCCGTCCACAAGTCCGGTGGATCGTGGCCTCCGGGGCCCGTATTGACTCGGAGTAGGACGGCTAGGGCTCCTCGTGCCCGCTCTGTCCTGTGCGCCTATGCGGTGGAGGCTGACGGCGGGCGGCTGGCGAGCGGCTGCGGCGGCCCTCGCTCGGCCGCTGCATCGGAACCCAGGCGTGCTGCCGGCACTGCCGCGCACCGCCCGGCCGGCGATCGACTGGGCGGTTTGCGGCCGGGTGAACTCGCGGCGCATGCCTGCGCGCGGACCCGTCCGGCGAGCCGCTGCAGCCCCGCGGCCAGGACTCACGGAAGTGACGTCCCATCAGGCTGCCGATCGGACCGAGCGCCGCGATCGCCGCGGCTCGGGGGGCCTGTGACTCGGCCGGACCCCGATTCGCCGCGCCCGGACGGTGCGGCGTCACTCCGCGATCGGCGTATGCCTGCGAGCCGCGCGACGCGAGGGGAGCGGATCGCGCCCACCGAATCCGGATCGAAGTGTCCGGGCGCGATGGGAGCGGCGCGGCGCTCGGCGTACCCCGACGAGCGGACGGGGACGGGTGGGGAAGCAGGTCCTCGTTCGTGTAGGTCCGCTGCGTAGGGCTTGCTGTGGCCCCTGCCCCCGCCGTGTCCGCGGTTCTTGTCGTTGTCGGGCGGGCGCTGCGGACCGTGCAGGCGCGGGCTGTCGGGCTGCACGGGACGCGCCTTGGCGCCGGAGATCCATCCGCCGCCTCGCGCAGATCCCTGATCGCGCCCTCGCGGCTGCGCGCCCGGGCCCTGGTCGTCCCGCCGCGTGGATGTGGACGGGCCGTGCCGCCGGGACCTCGCGTCCGCGGCTGTTACCTGGGACATCCGCCGCATGCCGGCGGCCTGGCGCGCGATCTGCTCCCGCTCTCCGTCGCGGAACGAGCGCTTCGACAGCGCGCTCGGCGTTGACGTCGATCTGCGAGAGCTTCATGTCGCCGCGCCTTCTGGACGATGAGTGGCGGCGCGATGCCGGTTCCCGCTGATGTCCGGAGGGCCGGATCGGCACGGGCCGCCCGCGCACGACGACGCCCTTGTTGAGATCGACGCGCACGGCGGTCGGCGTGGCGTACACGCGCCGCGACGTTGTGGTTGTAGATGTTGTGGTAGCCGACGAAGTTCCAGCAGTGGAAGTCGTAGCCGACGTAGCCGTAGCTGCAGCGCGCAGGGATAGTTCCAGTAGTCGAGCGGGCACCAGCCGAAGTAGCTCGGGCCGTAGTACCAGGAGACCCAGGCGGAGCGCGAAGACGCCGCCGGGGACCCAGCACCAGTGTCCTCGTGGCGAAGACCCAGCGGCCGTAGTGGTAGGGCGCCCAGCCCCAGGGATCGTAGGAGACCCAGAAGTTTCCGCCGGGCCCGTACGACCAGTAGCCGTTGTAGTAGGGGCGCCATCCCGCGGCCACGCCGCCCGGGATCCAGACCGACCCGTAGGGCGGCGACGTTGGACCACGAGCCGTAGTACGGACAGCTCGCTGGTGTAGGGACGCACCTGCTCGGGAACGACTCTTCTCCGTCGAGGCGTGCGCTGCGGCCTCGTCCCTGGTGAGCCGCCCTCGCCGCCGCCCGTGTCCGCCGTGCTCGGGCCCGGCCGCCGTGGCTCGACGTCCGCGGTCGGCGCCTGGCGACACGGTAGTGCTCGCTGCGGTCGAGGACCCATCCGTCGAAGCTCGTCGGCGGCGGCGGTGTTGGAAGGTGCGCGGGCCTCGCGGCTCGCCGGATGTCGCCGACGAAGCGTACGCTGGCCGCTGCGCAGGATGACGCTGCCGTCGTCGCCGACCACTTCGGCCACGCCCCGGAAGGCGGAGGCGCGCGTCTTCTTGTAGCGGCCCTCGACGTCGATGCGGTAGCGCCCTGCTGGCGAGCAGGTACACCGAGGCCGAGGGCGTGTCGACGCGGAAGTCCTTCCGGCGCGAGAGCGCGCCGTGGACCTCGATGTTCGCCGAGCCCTCGGACACCTGGACGCACCGTGTCCGGTCGCCCGCGCCGCCGGGCAGCGAGAGGAAGGTCACGCGCGAGTTCTCGTCGAGCCGCACGAGCGTGCCGCTCGCGAGCTGGATCTCGCCGCGGCCGTGCGCGGTCGTGACGGTGTCCCCGCGAAGACGGGCGCGTTGAGCGATCCCAGGTCGACCTGGTCGTTGTCGTAGCGCTCGATCTTGAGGATCGCCCTCGAGGAATCGCACCGGGCGCTCTCGGCCGGATCGCGGAGTCGTCGGTGTCGCCGTCGGCGAGAGCCGGCAGCGGCGTCCCTGGGCGCGTCGCTGACCGCTCGTCGCCGCGGGCAGCGGGGGCGAGCGAGGGATTCCCACGGCGAGAACAGTGCGGCGCGAGAAGAATCCAGGGAGGCCGAAACGAAGGGGCGCCGGGCGGGATGCGGTCGGGGTCGATCGGGTGATCGGCGTGGTCACGGCGGCGCTCCTTCGAGATGTCATCAGCAAGGGCATTTGCGAGGCGCGTGCCACGGAGCATCCCGGAAAAGGGCCGAACGGCGCGCCTGCGTCTCCGTGAGCCCCGGGAGGCGCCGCGATGATGGCAGGCCGATGAGCGGCGCTGGCCGCACGTCCGCCAAGAGATCGAGACGAGCCTGGCGCTTGACACCCCAGGGCGGCCCTCTGCTAGCTTCGCCCGCCATGGCCGTCCGACCCATCGTCAAGTATCCCGATCCCGGTGCTCCTGACGCCGACCCGGCTCGTCGGCGACATCACGGATGATATCCGCACAGCTGGTCGCGGACATGTGGGAGACCATGTACGACGCCTCGGGGTCGGCCTGGCGGCCAATCAGATCGGCATTCCGTTGCGCCTCGCGGTCATCGACACCCGCGACGGCGAGGAGAAACGCCCGACACAGGCCACAGAGATCGTCCTGCCGTGGACCCGGTCGTCCTGGAGACCAAAGCGGAACCATCTCACGAGGACGAGGGTGTCTGTCCTCGTTCCCCGGCTTCACGGAAAGTGTGAGAGCCGCTGGCCTGGGTCCGGGTGCGCGCGCGCGCGACCTCGAGGGGCGCGAATACACGAGATCTCCGGGACGGCTCTTCGGCCGGGCCCTGCGGCACGACGGGACCGATCACCTCGACGGTGTGACCTTCGTATCGACCGGCTGAGCGCGCTCAGCGCGGCCTCATCAAGCGAGGAAGATCCGGAAGATGCGCAAGGCCGGCGACTGACGCCGGTGGCCGAGCCCTGGTCCGATGGAGAGGCGACGGGATCCGCGAGCGCGCGGACCAGCCCCTGACGGTATGAGGATCGTCTTCGACGCCCGACTGGGCCGTCCCCGCGCTGTCGGCCTCACGGCCACGCCGCCACGTCCGTCTCGCTCGTCGTGACTCAGCCCACGCGCCGTCGACGGCCGCGGCGGGCGCGGTCACCTCCTCGCCCGGTCGCGGCTGCCGCGGCCTGCCCCAAGATCCCGATTCTCGAGCCTGACATACCGTCAGGGCGCCGCAGTTCCTCTCGCGGCTCGCGCAGGAGCGCCCCGACCTGCTGATCGTGGTGGCACTACCTGGCCGGATCCTCCCGAAAGGCGTTCTGGATCTGCCGCCGCTCGGGCGCAGTCAACATCCATCCTCTCTTCTGCCGAAGTATCGCGGCGCTGCGCCCGTCCAGTGGGCGATCGCGAACGGCGAGACGGAGACCGGCGTCACGGTCATGAAGATGTCGGAGGAGATGGACGCGGGCCCGATCCTCGCCCAGGCGCGCGTCCGCGGATCGAGGAAGCCGAGCGCGCCCCCGCGCTCGGGCGCGCGGCTCGCGCCCCTCGGCGCGGATCTTCTCGCCTCGCTTCTCGAGGACCTCGACGAGAACCGGATCAGCTGCGCGCCTGCAGGACCCCGGCGCCGTGACGATGCGCGCCGCTGCTGCGAGCCGAGGACGGATGGATCGACTGGAACCTTCCTGGCGCTGCGGCCATCGAGCGGCGCATCCGCGGCTTCGACCCGTGGCCCGGCCAGTCGGCGACGAGCGTGAAGGGAAGGTGCCGCGTGGTGGAGGCGCGCGCTGGCGCGCGGCGGAGTCGGCCGGGCGCCGAGCGCGGGGCCGGCGTCCGGCGCGGGCCGCGGGCGCGGCCGCTGGAGCCGGGCGAGCGTTCTCGGTGAGCGCGCGGCGATGCGCTCGAGGTCGCGCTGCGGCGGACGGGACCGTGCTCGAGGCGCATCCGCATCCAGCCCGGAAGGGCGCCGGCCCATTCTGGCGCGGAGGCGATCCGCGGCCGCTACCTGCGCGTGGGAGCGCTTCACCGCGTCCTCCCTCGGGACGCTAGTGCCGTCAAAGCCCCCCCTGTCGAAGCGATCCGGCGGCCCCGGAAAGAAGGTCGGCGCGCGGGGCGCGCCGAGCGTCCGCGCGCGGGCGGTCGAGATCCTCGGTGCGCGTTGCCGAGGGAGGCCCTGTCGCGCCTGCTCGAGTCGATCGACGAGAGCGCGCTCGACCGTCGCGGGACCTGCGCTCCTGCACGAGATCGTCCTCGGCTGCGCTGCGCTGGCGCGGCGCTCTGGACGGGCGCGCTGCGGGGACTCCTGCAGAAAGCCTCTCGGCGGGATGGATCCCGACGTCGCGCGAGGCCCTGCGCGTGGGCGCGTACCAGATCCTCTACCTCGACCGCGTGCCTGCCCATGCGGCCGTGGACGAATCGGTCACGGTCGCTCGCCGCGCATCGGGCCCGGGCGCTGCGGGGCTCTGTCAACGCGGTCCTTTGCGCAGCTCGCCGCGAGGCGCTGGCGAAGCCCGGGCGCGAAGAGTCCCGCGAGGGAACCCGTGAGGGATCACGCAAAGCAACCCGCACAGGACCCTCGGACAGGACCTCGCACAGGTCCCCCGCAAGGCGCGTAGATCCGAAGGAGCGCCTCTCCGGAGGCAAGCCTGGCGCTCCCGCTTCCCGGGTCTCGTGTCCGGCGGTCTCGCGACCAGTCTTTCCCACCCGGAGCGGATGGTCGCGCGCGCCCTCGCGCGTCTCGGAGATGGCACGACGCTGGTGCGTGGATGGCGGCGAACAACGTCCCGCCGCCGCCTTCGCTGCGCCCGAATCCCCGCCATCCCGCCTTCGCGGAGCTCGCCGCGCGCCCGGCGGACGAAGGCGTGAGTGACGGCTCCGGCGCGCTCTGCGCCCGGAGCGCTGCGCGTCCTCGAGGGACGGCCGGTGCGCACGACGCTGCCTGCGTCGGGCGCGTTCCTGCATCCAGGACGAGGGCTCGCAGATCGTGCCGCTCCTGCTCCCGCCCCCGCGGGGGGACGGCGCGTGAGCGCCGATCTCTGCGCGCGGCGCCCGGAGCGCTGGCGTTCGTCCCCTCGCGTGACGGGACCCCAGTGGGCGCATGGTCGCCCGTCTTGTTGCCCGCATCGTCGCCCGCTTTGTTGCCCGCATCGTCGCCCGCTTTGCTGCCCGCATCGTCGCCGGCGCCGTTGCCCGCGCTGTCGCCCGCGCCGTCGCCGGACGCAACGCGGCTTTCGATCTCCACCCGCACCGCCTCGCATCGCCTTTCGAGGGCGCGCAGCGCAGCGTGCCGGACCGGATCGGCGCTGTCGCCGCCGATCTCACCGAGGGCGCGCCCGCTCCCGACGGCTTCTTTCGACCGTGTTCCAGTGGACGCCCCAGGCAGCGGCATCGGGGCGTCCTGCGCCGCCACCCCGAGATCCGCTGGCGCCTCACACCCGACCGGCTGGCGGAGCTGGCGCGGCTCCAGTCGGGCCTGCTCGACACCGGTTACCGGCCCTGCGCCCGGGAGTGATGGCTCGTGTACCTCCGCCCGCTCGGTCGAACCCGAGGAAGGCGACGCGGTCGTCGATGCGTTCCTCCAGAGAAGCGGCGCGCATCCCGCCGATCCGAAGCAGCATCTCGGCGAAGCGCCGGAGGTCGCGGGTGCGGTGCGATCGACGCACGGGGACGACCGCGCACCTATCCGCACACCGGAACGGAACCGACGGCTTCTTCGCGGCGCTCAGTCCGCAAACGCCGTCCGACGCGAGAGCGGCCGTGAATGATTCGCGCCACAATCGAGCGAAACGAGGAGCTTCTGCGGATGCCTCAGGCGACATGAAGCGACACCCGGTTCTCGATCCCAGCGCGGGGCGAAAAAGCGCGCGCGCGGGGCAACGATGCGGAGAGCAAGGCGCCTCCTGGGGCTGCTCTGGCGCGCGCTCAGGGTGCTTCTCTCTCGTCGTCGCAGGCATGGCGGTCTGCGGCCGGCGCCGGCAAAGGTACGCGATCGCGCTCTACACGATGCGCGGGCGCACGAGGCCGCGTGGGTCCCGATCTGAGCCGGATGACTCCAGGAAGCAGCCAGAAGCGGCGGTTCGATTTGAAGACGGACCTGCGGGTCGAGGTGGCGGGCACGCGCGTCGAGCCGAAGGTCGCCGCCGGGAGTGATTCTTCGAGCAGGACCCGCCCGCGGGGTCCACGACCCGTCCGGGACGCGTGGTGAAGGTGCTTGTCAGCCTCGCCAGAGGACCCGCTCGGAGGTGCCGGCCCTGGCTGGGCCAGCCGCTGCGCGCTGGCCCAGCTCTGTGCTCGAGCAGATGGGGCTGCGCGGTCGGCGACACGGCGTACGCGCCTCCTTCGACGCCGCCGTGGACGTCGGTGCCTCCCAGCGCCCCGCCGGCGGGGCGCGCCGCCAGAAGGGGACGCCGTGGACCTGCTCGTCCGCGCGGCGCGCGAGCGCGTCTACGTGATGCCGGCCCTGCGGGGTCTCGAGGCCGCGAAGGCCGGGGCCGATGCTGCAGGATGCGGGATCCGCGTGTGCCACACGCGCCGCGAAGGCGCCGCGGGAACGCCAGGGACCATCCTCGATCAGCAGCCGATGGAGGGATCGTCCCGTGCGGGAGCAGCACCAGAGCGTGATGCTGGTGGTCGCGCGATGAGGGACCCCCGTCCGTCCCGCCTGCGGGACGGCTCATCGCCCTTCGATCCTCTCCGCGGACTTCTCGCGACTTGGCGAGGAGATCCGCGCGATCGAGAAGGGCGGGGCGGGCTCCGTCCACGTCGACGTCATGGACGGGCACTTCGTGCCGAACCTCACGCTCGGCCCTCCCGATCGTCGAGTCGATCCGGAAGACGACGGCGCTGCCGCTCGACTGCCATCTCATGATCGACGAGCCCCGGACCGCTGGGTGGACGCCTTCGTCGGACGCGGGCGCGGACCTCGATCTCCGTGCACCAGGAGGCGGCGGTCCACCTGCACCGGACGCTCACGCACATTCCGCTCGCGCGGAGCGATGGCCGCGCGGTCGTGCTCAATCCCGCCACGCCCGGTCGCCGCGCTCGGCCGACGTCCTCGGAGACGGCCGACTTACGTGCTCGTGATGTCCGTCGAACCCCGGGTTCGGCGGGCAGAGCTTCATCCCCGGCGTCTGTCCGAAGGTGCGCGAGCTGCGCCGGCGCATCGACGTGGCGGCGCCTGCCCGCGCGGATCGAGGTGGACGGCGGCATCGGGCCCGTCCAACATCAACGAGCCTCGTCGACGCGGGAGCCGACTGGTTCGTCGCGGGCTCTGCGGTCTACGGGGGCGGCGGCATCCCGACCGGCCCGCGCCGCGCGCTGCGCACTCGCTGGTGATGCTCGCGACGTGATGCAGGGCACCACCGAGTCCGCGTGCGGGCGCGCTATCCCGAGACCGATCGCATGGGAGTCGTCCATCATACGAGCCACTACTTCGTCTGGTTCGAGATCAGCAATACGTAACTGAACGAAGTACACT
>ERZ1370068.2758-contig-1889_pt1 | contig 39734 bp, 66 predicted proteins | sample MGYA00561227_ERZ1370068 | MGnify/ENA primary metagenome ERZ1370068 (study PRJEB38410, sample SAMEA6850437) | metagenome | study: Metagenomic assessment of the ecological functions of the soil: analysis of the soil microbiota associated with the... | reverse complement strand
TCGAACACCGGCGAACCGACCGGCATTTTGAAAGACGCGGCGCAGAGCTCTGTCTGGAAAGTAATCCGGCTACAGGCTTTGACGAAAAGCTCTCTGCCGCGCGCGCCGCCACCAAACACGCTGCCAGCCTCGGAGTGACCAGCGTGCAGGACATGTCCGCCGGCGTTGACGTCGGTCGTCTATCAAACCCTTCTGGATCGGGGCGAACTGAAGACACGAGTTTATGCTGTCTGGCCTTTGCCCGAGTGGGAAGTCTCTGCGCAGACGGGCAGTCGCGCACCGCACTGGCGGCGCAATGCTGCGCAGTCGGCGGAGTTGAAAGGATTTGCCGACGGCAGTCTGGGATCGACGACCGCCCTCTTTCTTCGATCCTTACCTGGACGAGCCGGCCACGCTGCGGAATCCCCAGCGACGAAATGTTTCCAGAAGGCGTGATGCTTGAACATTAGTGCGCGCCGCGGATCAAGGCCGGACTTGCACGTCCTGATTCACGCCATTGGCGATCGCGCGAACGAGCGAGATCCTCTCAATCTACGAGCAGGTTGAGGAGGAACATGGCGATCGCTGATCGACGCTTCCGGATTGAACATGCCCAGCACCTGAGGGCGCAGGACATTAGTCGATTCGCGCGCCACAAAGTGATCGCATCGATGCAGCCCTATCACGCAATCGACGACGGACGCTGGGCTGACAAGACGGATTGGGCCGGAACGCGCGCAGACGACTTACGCGTTTCGTTCGCTGCTCGACGCCGGCGCAACGCTCGCGTTCGGGAACCGACTGGACGGTCGCCCCGCTTAATCAATGCTGACCATCTATGCGGCGGTGACTCGTCGCACGCTCGATGGCAAACACCCGACGGGCTGGATTCCCGAACAAAGAGATTTCGGTGGCAGAGGCTGTCCGCGCATACACGGTCGGTTCCGCCTATGCCGAGTTTCAGGAGCACGAGAAAAGGCACAATCGCGCCGGGCAAACTAGCGGATCTGGTAATCCTCTCGCAGGACATCTTCAAGAATCGATCCGAACGAGATTGATAAGGTGAAGGTCGTGTGATGACGATTATGGATGGGCGCGTGGTTTATGAATTGGGACGCGAACTATCTTAAACTGCTCAGCTCAAAAACGACGTTTACATACTCTTCGGCATCACTCGCCGACCAAAGCAAGTGCAACAGCTCGGCTGCCGTGCGGATGGGTAGTTTTGGGGAAACCACTATCAGCCCAGGCGAGGTGCGACTCTTAATAAAACTCCCGAAATGGCGCGGCAATGTTCGCCGATCGTGGGAGACGAGGGACTCGGTCATTCAGAGCAGCCATTAGCAAGACATCAGGATCGTCGACGCGATGGAGTTCAGGAGTACTCGCCGTTTGGAATTCAATTGCAGGATCGAGCCGTCTGGTGGCGACAACTATTCTCTGGTCAAGATCATTATCGGCTTGAAACCGAAGTCTCTCATCAGCGAGGCGCTCGGGCTTCATCGAGAATCGCGGTAATTCTCCGGTGTGCCTCAGGGTATTGCGCCCGAATTCGCTCCCGAAAGCTCTCATACTCGTCGTCTGATTCTCTCAGGTAGCGATCAATCTCATGCCCGATTGGCAAGATAGTATGAGATGGCTCCAGTTACACCTGATCGAGGGTTAGCGTGGGAAAACAATCCGGCTTGAATGGTTTCCGGGTGACAACCCCTCGAGGAAGCGATAAACAACGGACTCGAGCGAGACTCGTGTATCGCGTATCCAGTAAGCCATTGTCGTCGTTGTTCGATGTAGTTGGGTTGATTCATCGCGCTTGCTCTCCGTGTCGGGCATTATACCCACGACCCGGTACGCGAAATAGATCCCGAATCCCACCGCCGCCGCAATGGTCGTCGCAATCGCCTCGGTACAAGAGTGCTGTTGAGAAGCAACCACGCTGGCCAGAATCAAAGCCGCAATTGCAATGACCGAGTCCGCCCGGCAATCCTGAGCTGCGCCGCCGGCGCATCTGCGAGTCTTCACGCAACACCGGCAACGCTGCACAGGTCACCGCATAAGCAACCGGGCGCGCGATCGGTGCTGACCGTCAGCGCAGCGACAAACGAACTCTTGAGCGTTAAGCACCAGCATCAAGATGGTCGTCACGATTATCGAAATGTGCGGTGTGAAGAACCGCTTATGGACGCGCGCGAGAAAGCGCAGGCAACTGTTTCTGCTCGGCGATGGCAAACGGCACCCGCGAAGCCGACAGGACGGTGATATTCAGGTTGCCGGCGACGGAAATGATCGCGCCGGCAGAAATGATTGCGGCGCGCCGGCTGTGCCCATAAATCTGAACCCGGCATCGGCCAACGGCTTGGTTGATTTCGCGAGACTCAGGACAGCGTCCCGATACAGACCACCTGAGATCAGAATATAAGTCGAAGCGATGACTCCCATCGCAATCAGCAGAGAGCGCGAGGCAGATGTTTCTGCGGATCGCGCATCGCCGGCGGGAATCACGGCCATCTCAAACCCGGTGAACGCATAAAGCAGCAACAGGACCGACTGGGAGAAGGCGCCAGTCTGAGGGCGCACCGAACGCATAAGCCTGCGGATTTAGAAAGAAGAGTCCAGACGGCGATGAAAAGATGAGCATCGGCACCAGCTTGCCCGATCGTGAAGACGTTGCTGGCGATCGCTGCCTGGCGGACGCCCAGGCACGTTCAACAGCGTCAAAGCCAACGCGACTGCCGACGATGATCAGAGCCCGCGGCCAAGCCGGAACTTGCCGGCCGGCCAAGAACCAGATAGCTGACCATCCAGATTGCAGTTCGCCGCAAAAGCGTGATCAGCCGCGCCAGCCAGATCAGCCAGCCCACTTCAAACGCGACCGCTGGTCCAAACGTTTCGCGAGCATACAGGTAAGGCCCACCCGTTTCGTCAAAGCGAGCTGCCCGACCTCAGCGAAGCAGAGGATGATCAGCATCACCACCAGCGCGCAGGCAACAAATGCGATCAGGCTGTAGCCGCCAATCAGCCCGTAGACCTTCGACGGCAGCCCGAAAATGCCCGCGCCGATGATGCCGTTGATGGTCACGGCAACCAGGTCCCATTTGCGGATGCCGCGGACGAGGCGCTTCAGAGGAATCTGATTTGTTTGTCATTCGACATGTCATCAGCTGTCTGAAGTCGCGCCACCAAGCGTCAGCGCTGGGATCAGCGCCGCTTGCATCAGCGATCGTTACGAGTCGCGCTGCGTCCAGTCCATCCACTTACGCGGATGGTACTGACTGTAGTCTGACTGCTTCTCGCAAGAGCTTCCCGCGCGACTTCCTTGTCGTCGAAATGAAAGACTTCGCGGCCGGTGATTTGATAATCCTCGTGGCCCTTGCCGGCAATCATCGACCAGATCGTTGCTGCGCGCCTGCGGCGATCGCGCGATGAGATCGCTTCGCGGCGATCGGCAATCTTCTCGTAAGGCTTGCCGGTCTTTTGAATGCCCGCCTCGGCATCGGCAAAGTATCTGGTTTGGATCTTCTGTGCGCGGATTGTCGGAGGTCAGAATCACGACATCGCTCAACGAACCCGCCGCTTCGCCCATCGGCGCACGCTTCGAATCGATCGCGATCGCCGCCACAACCAAACAGCGTGATGATTCTTCCTCTGGTCACTTCGCGCGCGGTTCGCAAAACATTCAAGAGCGCGTCGTCGCTGTGCGCGTAGTCAACGACCACAGCGAAGTCGCCATCGTGCGGCACGCGTTCAAACCGCCCGGGCGCGCCGGTGCACTTCTCCAGCGCTGTCGTAATCACGTCGAGGCTGTAGCCCAGCGCCAACCCGCTGGCCACGGCCGCCAGCGTGTTGTAGATGTGCGGCGGACCAACCAGCGGAGAATGAAAATCGATCTCGCGATTCAGGTGTGCGCAAGCTGAAACTCGCATACCGCCGAGCGAGAACTCCGGCATCGCGCGCCGTCACGTCAGCGTCAGCCTTCGACCGCGTAACGCACCACGCGCAACCCATCCTGCTCCAGTCGTCTGGCCAGCTCGACGCCGTAAGGATCGTCGACGTTGATGACCGAAGTCTTTGGCTTTGATCCCAGACGGCCATCGAACAGAACGCTGCTTCGCGTACCAGTAGTTCTCCATCGTCTTGTGATAGTCGAGATGATCGCGCGTGAGATTGGTGAAGACCGCCACCGCGTAATGCGAGCTCATCGCAGCGATGAAAATCCATCGCCTGCGAAGAACATTCCATCACCGCGGTCCGGCAGCCAATCTCGACCGCCTGACGCAAGAGACGCTGCATGTCTGTGGCTTCGGGCGTTGTGCGATCCGCTTTGCTTCGCTCTTTGCCCAGACGATATTCGACCGTGCCCGTCATGGCCACCGGTTCGCCGGCAGCTTCCGGAATTGAAGCAATCAGATAGGCGCAGGTTGTCTTTCCGTTCGTCCCGGTGATGCCGGCGAGTTTCAGTTCGCGCGACGGATGAGTGATGCACTTCGGCCGCGGCCAGGGCCATCGCGCGACGAACGTTTTCGACCTGCAGCCAGGCTCCGCTGAAATTCTGCAGGACGCTCCTGTTCGGAAATGACGCCGACCGCACCCTGCTCCATGACCTGAGGAACGAACTTGTGCGCGTCGAACAACTCGCCGCGCACCGCCGGCAAACAGACTGCCTGCTTTTGCCTGGCGCGAGTCATGAGTCACGTCGCTGACCACGGCAGCTGCCATCGCCACTCAAGTCGGCGCCCGTAACCCTTGCGACATCGTTCACCTTAACGGTCCGTAGCTTCTGCTCTTCAACCATCCGTTATGATCACCTCAATTTTCGCGAACCAAAATCAGGATTCGCGATTATAATCAACGCGGTCGCTTTCCGATATCTTACCGAGGCTAATTCAAATGAGACTGATCGTCGTCCTGCTCTGTCTGATTGCAGTTTGCTGCATTAATCGCGTCTACCCGCATTCAATGAACGCTGCCGCACCCGAGTACGACATCATCATTCGTCACGGCCAGGTTGTCGATGGTTCCGGCCGGGCTGGATTCACCGCGGACATTGCGATCAAGAACGATCGCATCGCGCGAATTGGCAATCTGCGGAATGCTAAAGCTACGCGAGAAATCGATGCGCGCGGCCAGGTGATCGCGCCCGGCTTCATCGACATGCTCGGCCAATCCGAGCAATACGTTCTGATCGATCCGCGCGCGATGAGCAAAGTCATGATGGGCGTCACCACCGAAATCACCGGCGAAGGCGAATCGATCGCCCCGCTCAACGATCGCATCCTGAAAGAGCAGGAAGACTTTAACCGCCGATTCAATCTGACGGTCGATTGGCGCACGCTGGACCGAGTATTTCAACCGTCTGAGTAAACAGGGCGCCGGAGTCAACCTCGGGACCTTTGTCGGCGCAACTCAGATTCGCGAGTACGTGATCGGCTACGACAATCGCCCGCCGACGGCCGCCGAATTGGAACAAATGAAGAAGCTGGTTGCCGACGCGATGAAAGACGGCGCGCTCGGTCTTTCAACTTCGCTGCAATACGTGCCGGCACGGTTTGCGAGAAACCGATGAGATCGTCGAACTCGCAAAGGTCGCCGCATCAGTACGGCGGCATCTACATCACACATCAGCGCAGCGAAGCCAACGCGATTGACGATTCGATGAAGGAAGTCTTCGAGATCGCCCGCCGCGCGCAATATTCCCGCCGAGATCTGGCACTTCAAAACTGCTTACAAAAAGAACTGGGGCCGCATGCCTGAGATGCTGCGGCGGATTGCCGCCGCGCGCCGGCAGGGCTTGAAAATCACGGCCGATGTTTATCCCTACATCGCGGGCAGCACTTCGCTGAGCGCCTGCCTGCCGCCATGGGCGCTCGAAGGCGGAACTGATCGAATGATTGGCGCGCTTGAAAGATCCGGCGACGCGCGAGCGCTTGAAGAAGGAAATCGCAACTGACTCAAAGGACTGGGAGAACATTTATCTGGGCAGTGGCGGACCGGGCGGAATTCTGATCGGCGTCGGTTACCAATCGCGAGCTCGAGAACTGGCAGGGCAAGCGGCTGTCGGAAATTGCTGCGGCGCAGAACAAAGATCCGCTGGATGCGCTGCTGGATTTCATCATCGCCGACCACGGACAGACCGGCGCCGATCTTTTTCATGATGCAGGAAGACGACATGCAGGCCGCGCTGAAATCTCCCGTTCGTCAGCATCTGTACCGACAGTGGCGCGCGCGCCACCGATGGCCCGCTGGCCGGATCGAAATCGCATCCGCGCGGCTGGGGAACTTATCCGCGGATCCTCGGCCAGATACGTCCGCGACGAAAGCTGATGCCGCTGGAACTGGCGATTCACAAGATGACCGGCTTGCCGGCGTCGCAATGTTGGCTTGAAGCAGCGAGGATTGCTGCGCGAAGGCTACTTTGCCGACATCACGATTTTCGATCCGAAGACGGTGATCGATCGCGCGACGTTCGAAGAGCCGAATCAATATCCGGTCGGGAATCAACTTACGTGATCGTCAACGGACAGATCGAAGTTGATAACGGCACAGCGGACGCCGGCGCTGGCCGGGCGAGTCCTGCGCGGGCCGGGATATTGCCGGAGCCGCAGATGAACGCACGTATGTGCGCCGACAAGGTTGCGCGTGAAAGTCATGCGGCTTGCCGCCTGATGTGCGGTAAGGCTCCGCCTTACCGGCCGACTCTCTAATAACTATCTGCGGCGAGGCTCAGCCTCGCCGCAGATTTCATTAGACGAAGCGGAAAGCCGGAGGCTTTCCGCATCAGGCGGCAAAGCCGCAGACCGCTAATCACGCTACAGCGATCCGATAATCTTCCGATACTCGGCTTCGCTAAACGCCTTCAACGTCTCAGTCGCTCACATTTCCGTGCGAGCCCAGCGCTCAGCATGCGCCTTCGCGCAGCGTTTCGTCGTCAGGCGCTTCGATGCACGCAAACCAGATCGTATCGACCCATGGTCATGTAAACGTCCGTCATATTAATTCCAGCTGCCTTGAAGGCAGCTGCGTCCGGCGTCAAGCCGGGCTCGGACTGCCCTTAACTTTCAGCAATTCCCTGCTCCGTCCACTTGAGCAAAGCAATGTAAGTTGGCATGTTGTTCTCCTTATGCGTGACGAGTGTCAGAAGCCCGACCGTTAGGGAGGGCAACCTTGAACAGTGCATATGGAAATCAGCTAACGGAACTCGAGCTATAGGCTGCCCTCCCTGACGGTCGGGCTTCTGACACTCAGATCTTAACGATGATGTTCTTCCGGTACAGCAACCACATCAGAAAAAGCCAGAGCAGAATGAAAGAAATCGCGAAGGCCAGCGACGCATCTGTTCGGCGCCAGCCACGAAGCGTACACCGTGATCGTAAATCCACGGCTTGGAACGCTTGCGTCGTGCCGTCCTCTTTCGGAACCTTAATCAATCCCATCAGCCGCGCCATCACCCCGGTGCCGACAAACAAGACGATCGCGTTCACGCCAAAGATTACGAACGGCTTGGTCCACAGCTTCGTAACCTTTGATGTCGATCAGCCAGTAACACAGCGCGAGAAATTGCAGCGCCAGACCGGCGGTGAAGAAAACATAGGAACTGGTCCAGAGCGATTTGTTGATCGGAAACCACGCGTTCCAGCACCAGCCGACGATCAAGCAGCACAATCCCGGCAATGAACATGTAGCGCGACTTTTTCGATTGGCGTTTTGTCTTTCGCGCGAATCAGGTTTCCGGTCAGCACTCCAAACAAGGTCGTCGCCAGCGCGCCCATCGTGCTGAGCAGGCCTTCCGGATCGTAAACCATTCCCTGCTTCCAAATGTGCGGACCAAAGACCGCCGATCGATGTACGAAGCGAGGCTTCCTTCCTTGCTCAAATCACCTGCGTAATAGCCCGGCGCCGGCACGTAGTGCATCAGCAGCCAGTAAACGACCAGCAACGCGACGGCGATGATCGCCAGCGTGCGCGGCCGGGTCGTCAAATAAATGATCGAGGCGAGGAAGTAGCAGACCGCGATTCGTTGCAGCACGCCGGGAATGCGAATCGTCGAGAGATGAAAGTAAGGAAAGCCGGCCAGAAACTCTCCCAGCAGAAAGATGATTGCCGATCGATAGAGGACTTTGATGAAGAGCGCGCGACGAGCATCGCCACGTTCGATTCGCTTCCCAAACGCGAGCGGGATCGCCATCGCCGACGATGAACAGAGAAAAACGGAAAGATCAGATCGGTGGGCGTCCAGCCATTCCACTCGGCGTGTTCCGAGCGGCCAGTAGATGTGCGCCCACGAGCCGGGATTGTTCACCAGCACCATGCCGGCGATGGTGATGCCGCGAAAGACATCGAGGGAAACCAGTCGATTGCTTTGTTCGGTCATAATAATCCGCAGATTACGCAGATGGTTTTGGACAGACGAGTCGATCTAGAGCGCAAGCTTGAGCAACGGAGACTGGACCGATCGATCCCCACGAACCATGCGTTCTCAGAAGCGCATTTTCGTACTCTCGCTCTGCGTAATCTGCGGATAACTTCTCACTGACGATTTGGCTGCGGCACTACCGGTCGCGTCCCCAATCCAAAGCTCCTCCGGCTCAGGCAACGTCGAAGTCATCTCGTACTTTCGCAACGGCTTCATCCATCGCGCGGCTCCTGGTCAGCCAGATCGAAATCATCTGGTCGTAGCGGGCCAGCACGCTCTCAAGCCAGTACGGCCGATTCTCTGCCAGCCATTGACGACGATATTCTTCTTTCAGAATCGCCAGTTCCTCGGCCATCTCACGCAGGTTGTTATAGATCGCGCCGGTGTAATAACGCAGCCTCCGCACCTTCGTGCGATCGCCGAGATTCAGATAAGCGTCCCAATACTGATCGCTGAACTTTTGCATCACTTCGTAACGGCGTCCCAGATGATCAAATCGCCGCGCGGCGAATTTCATCGAGGCAACTGCCGCACGCGTTTCGCCTGCGCGCGGCTTTGGTTGCGCGTCAGACGATCTCCGCGGCGTCCTCAACAGTCAGACGCATTTTCGCGTAACTCGTTCCGCGAAGTTTGCGGCGCCTGGTTTTGAAACTGCGTGGTAAACGGATCGCGCCAGAACAACTTCGTCCGTGGCGCCGGATGAGAGCATCGCGTTGACGCTGCCGAGAGCGCGTTCGGCTTTGACAAATTGATCGCCGTCGTTGCGAAAGAAGGCCCAGTCGAAGTCCTGCTCGAATCGGCTGATATCAAGCGCGCCTTCCTGCCAGGCTGCGGCCGCGCCCAGAGCAATTGGATACCAGGACATTTCAAACAACGATTCGCCGTCGTCGTCCCAGGTCGTATTCATCATTCCGGTGGCGCCCGGCCTTCTGTCCGTCACGCACAAAATTCGATGATGTTCTTTGCCGCCGAGTCGATATTCGGAAAGATCTGGTTCCAGGTGTGCGCGCCGGGACAAACGAATTGCTCGAGGCCGGCGTCCTTGAAAGGCTTTGATCGACGCATCGAAATCGTCGCGGGCGCCGTACTGCCAGTTCATCACGATCATGTCTTTGGGAATATTGCCGATCAAATCCGGATGATTGAGCGCGATGTCTCCCCAAAACATCAGCCGGCGATTGTATGGCTTCAGCAAATCGCGCACGCGATTCAGATGCTCGAAGTAAACCGCGCCGACTCCTTTGGCCTTCGCCACTTCTCTGCTCTGCCCTTCGCCGAGCTCGAAGGTTTCATCTTCGCCGATGTGAAAGAACTGGCCGGGAAATAGTTCGTTGAGCTCTTTGTACCAGTCAGCGACCAGCTTGTAACTTCCCGGCTGCTGCGGCGAAAGGACATCGCCATAAGGCGTCTCAGCCAGCTCAGCGTATTTCTCCAAACGCAGGGCCTTGTGCAGGTGGCCAAAAGTCTGCTGCTCGGGAACCAGTTCGACGTGATAGTTGCGCGCGTAGGCAACCAGTTCGCGTATCTCGGCCGGTGTCAGCGAGCCGCCTTCCGGCCCGATCAAAGGATGCGTCTCGCTGGCGAACGTGTGCTCCATATAAAAGGAGTGCATGTTCATCTTGAAGAAAGCGAGGTTGCGAATCTGGCGTTTGATGTAATCGACGGTGGGCACCGGCCCGCGACTGATGTCGTCCGAGATGCCGCGCCAACGCATCGTCGGCCAATCGACGATCTTGACCGCCGGGATGAACGCAGTCGCACCGTTGCCGCGCACCAACTGTTTGAGGGTCTGTAAGCCGTAGAACGTTCCCGTTGCAGTATTGCCGGCGACAATCACTCGATCGGCGTTCGCGACGATGACATATCCTTCTTCATTCAGAGTGGCGGCCGGCTCGGCGCCACTGAGCTTCAACGCTTGCGCGACCGGCAAGCGAATCGATTTTGCCGATTAAGATGGTCTCGCCGTGGTTGTCCTTTACCGATCGAGAGAGAAATGTCGCCGGTCGCCTTAAGATCATCAATAAAATCCTGCGCGGCGAATTGATCGTCCGCGGATTTGGGATCAGCAAGAATCAAACGCGTGTCTCGCGTCAACGAAAAGGATCCTTCGCCGGGCAGTGACTTGTCTCGGCGCCGGAATGATCTGGATGTTTGGCGTTTGCGCGGCAGCGAGTCCGCAGGTTAAGGCAAATGCGAATACAATCGTCATTCGCCGGCAAAGGGTTCGTGTTAGAGTTGTTTGCATCGATGGATGTCGTTATGACGCCTATAGTTTTTGTTTATCAGGTGCGACAGGACGCTCGACTATTTACCTGATATTGATCGTGAATACAATAGGCCCACCGTCGTTCACCTGTCAGTGCGAGACAAGTGGAGCGGCTGAAACCTGTTGGGATTGGCCAGAATCCAAATGTCCTTAATGCTTCAGGAAATCGCCGAGCAACCGGCGGCTCTGGAAAAGACAATTGCTGAAGAGCGTCGCAAAGTAGAGCAACTCGGCCAGGCACTCGCCCGGCGAGAAATACGACTTAATCGTCTTAGTTGCGCGTGGCAGTTCAGACAATGCGGCCCTGTTCGGTCGGTACCTGCTGGAAATCAAGACTGGAATTCCCGTCTCGCTGTCTGCGCCATCCGTTCACACTCTTTATCAGGCGAAGCTTAATCTGAAACACGCGCTGGTGATCGGCGTCTCGCAATCGGGCGAAGGCGAAGACATCAATCGCGTGCTGGAAAACGCGCGCGCATCCGGCGCCTTCACGATCGGCATCACGCAACGAGCCGGCATCGTCAATGGTCAAGCTGGTTGATGAAACGCTGCTCATGCACGGTGGCCGTGAGCGTTCCGTCGCCGCCACGAAGACGTTCACCGGACAGATGATGCTGTTCTACATGCTGGCGGCGGCTTTGGGCCGAGACAATCGCGCGCTGGACTATGCGCGAGTTCCCGAGTTCGCAGCGCGGGCTCTGGAACAGCAGCCGGCGATGGTCGAGCTGGTGCAGCGCTACGTCTTCATGGAGAACTGCGTGGTCGTCGGCCGCGGCCTGGCCTACGCCAATGCTTACGAGCTGGCGCTAAAGCTGATGGAGACCTGTTACGTAGTTGCCGAGCGTTTCTCTTCAGCGGATTTTCTGCATGGTCCGGTGGCCATGATTGAGCGTCACTTTCCCGGTGATTCTGTTTGCGCCACCGGGCGTAATGCTCGAAGGCACCAAAGATCTGATTCGTCGTTTGCAAGAGTTGCGCGCGCGACACGTCTGGCGATCACTGCAGATCTCGACGCCGCGGCGATGTGCTCACGTTCCGTCATCATGCCGCGCGAAATCGATGAATTCCTCGCGCCGATTCCTTACATCATTCCCGCCCAATTGTTCGCGGCGTTGTTGGCCGAAGCAAAGGGTCTCGATCCCGACAAACCGAGATCGCTTTCAAAAGTTACCAGGACTTTGTAAGCCAGGCGCCGGGAGTAAATTCCTGCAAACGTTGGATTACCGCTCGTCGCTCAATCAGTTGAGAGGGCAGTTGAGATTGGTGCTTGAAGGCTTGCTCAATCGTGCGATAATTGAACGTCAATGAGCGAAGAAACAACCAGAGAGCTTCCTGATCGCGTTTCATTTGAACAGCGCGTGTTTGCGCGTTTCGATTCGATTGATGAGCGACTTGAGAGACTTGAGTCCCGCAGTTATGACACGAAGCCTATTTGGGAACAAGCTCTGCAAGCAGATCATGGAAACACAAGTAGAGGTCTCTGAGCTAGAGTCAAGAGTCGAAGGCTATTGACTCGAAAGTTGAAGGGATTGAGTCGAGAGTCGGGAGCAATTCAAACAGGAATTGAAGGGATTGGGTCGAAAGTCGAAGGAATTGAAACAGGAGTTGAAGGGATCGGGTCGATAGTCGGACGGATCTGAAACAACGGTTGAAGCAATCGATAAGCGGATGGAAAACCTTCAAGGTGATGTCGCCGGCCTAAGAAGTGATTATGGCAGTCTGCACTAACGAACTGGTTGAGTCACAACGTGATTTCAAAGTGAAACTCATGCGACGGATAGATCTTTGTGCTGGAGGTTATGGTCGATAACACTAGCGGTCTGCGCGAGCGCAGACGAACGCCTCACTCGACTAGAATCAAAGCTGGCATAAGTCTGGTAAACTCACGCGCGTGAGTTCCCAACCCACAAACGGCGCCAAGCCCACCTCCTCTTCAGTCGAGCACCAAGCAGGACAAAAGGGCTCTCCTCCGCGTCCTCGGTGTCGGCTTCGGCCTGGCCGTAACGATCGGCGGCACGATCGGCATGGGCATCCTGCGCACGCCCGGCGAAGTCGCCAGGCAACTACCCACTGAAACCTTATTTCATCAGCGTCTGGCTTCTGGGCGGAGTCTATGCCTCTGCTCGGCGCGATTTCGGTAGCGGAATTAGGCGCCATGATTCCGCGCTCTGGCGGCTGGTATGTCTTCATCCATCGCGCGATGGGAAACTATCCCGGATTCGTAGTTGGATGGAGCGACTGGCTCTCGACCTGCGGAACGCTGGGCGTGATCGCTCTGCGTCGTCGGAGAATACTCTGCGGTTCTGATTCCCCGCTGGCCGGCCGCGACAAAGCAATCGCGGTCGCCGTGGTCCTGTTGTTCTGCGGGCCTGCAGTGGCGCGGCATCTGCGCTGGGGCAGCTTCACCCAAAATCTCACCAGCGCGATTAAGACGCTTAATCTTCGTGGCGATCGCGATCGCGCGCTTTCACGATTACCGGAACAAGCGAATCTCGGGAACCGAACCGGCGCCCGCCGCAGGGATTTGCGTTCTTTACCGCGATCATCATTGCGTCTGCAGGGCGTTCTGTACACCTACGACGGTTGGTACGGCGTCATCTATTTTGGCGAAGAGGTCCGGAATCCCAAGCGTGACGTCGTGCGCTCGATGTTTGGCGGCGTGCTGGTTGGTCGTGGCCATCTACCTGGTGGTGAATCTCGCTTATGTTCACGTCCTGCCGATGTCTCAACTCGCGAACGAAAGCCTGCCGGCGGGCGCGGTGGCGCGAGTCCTTTTCGGAAATTATGGCGATAAGGTCATTAGAATTCTGGCAATTCTCTCACTGTTGAGCACCGTCAATGCCTACACCTGACGGCGCCGCGAATCTTGTATGCGATGAGCTGTGACGAGCTACTTCATCGCCGGGCGTCGAGAGTTAATAAAGGCGGCACGCCCACGGTAACGCTCTTCATCAGCACAGTCGTCGCCATACTTTTCATCGTCAGCGCAAACGTTCAGCTCGATCCTGGCCGCGCTCGCCTTTCTTCTTCGTCGCGAATTATTCGATGGGATACATTTCGGTCATCGTCCTGCGATTTCGCGAACCTGATTTGCCACGGCCCTATCGCACCTGGGGCTATCCCTGGACCACTCCTGCTCGTGCTCGCCGGCTCGATTGCCTTCTGGCAGGCGCGATCATCAGCGACAAGAGAAACAGCTTGATCGCGCTCGGCGATTCTGGCGGCCAGCATTCCGATCTATTTAGTCGTCCGGACTCCTCTCTCATCGACGAGAGCGCTTAGATGCGATTGAATGTGGGCCTATGCTATGCTCGCTTCGCTGCCGGTGCGCACGCTTCCAGCGTGCTGGCTCTCTAAAGTCGGCCCGCTGGAAGTAGTGCGTACCGTGCTTGCGAAAGTGGCGGAATTGGCAGACGCGCCAGACTTAGGATCTGGTACCGAAAGGTGTGGGGTTCGAGTCCCCCTTTCGCACCAAAGGATGAAGTCAGAAGATCAGCGATCAGAGGTCAGACCTGGTGACGCGGAAATCCGATCTCTGACTTCTGATCTCTGACTCAACTTATGAAAACTGAACTCAAAGAAATATCTCCAACTCGCAAACAGATTGATATCGAGATCGATGCCGACGCCGGTGCGCGCGGTCTACGATCGCATCAGCGACAATTATGCCAAGGCCGCGCAGTGTACCCGGCTTTCGTCCGGGTCATGCACCGCGCGCAGTCGTACGCACTCGCTTCAAAGATCAAATCCGCACCGAAGTCCTCCGCGAGCTACTGCCAAACGCAGTCCAGGACGCCATCGCCGAGCACAACGTCGCGGCCCTGGGCGAGCCCGAGCTCAATCTCGAAAACACCGAAGGGCTCAATCAACTTGGGCAGCAGCCAATTTCATTCAACGTCAACGTTGACGTGCTGCCGGACATCAAGCTCGGCGAATACAAAGGACTCGCAGCGTAGCGGCGCAAACCCGGCCGGTCAACGACGAGGACGTTGACCGCGTGATCGAACAATTGCGAGAAAGCTCAGCCTCGCTGCAGCCGGTCGAAGATCGCGGCGCGCAGGCCGGCGACACGGTGACCGCAAACTTTCACGGCAAGTTCGTCAATGAACCGGACGCGGAACCAATCAACGTGGAAGATGTCGATGTAATTCTGGGCGGCGAGGGCGTGGTGCAGGCAGATCACCGACAATCTAACCGGCGCGAAAGCCGACGACGAAAAGACGTTTTCGGTCGATTATCCCGAGGATTTCAGCGCCAAGGGCCTGGCCGGCAAACTGATTGAATACACTGTGAAAGTAAACGCGGTCCGCATCAAGGAACTGCCGGAAGTCGATGATGAGTGGGCGCAAAGTCTCGGCGATGAAATTGAATCGCTCGATCAATTGCGGCAAAAGATTCGCGAGGATCTGGAAGCGCAGGCTAAGAACGAGGCCGAAGGACAGAGTGCGCACTCGATCTGCTGCGCCAGCTGGTCGAGGCGAACGAGTTTGAATTGCCTGAGCGACTGGTCGCGCATCAGACTGAACATCGATTTGAATCGGTGGTGCGCGACATGATCAGTCAGGGCATCGATCCGCGCAATCCGGAACTCGATTGGGAGAAGGCGCGCGACTCTTTGCGGGAGCAGGCGAGCTATCGAGTCTGCGCAGCTCGCTGCTGCTGGAACAGATCGCCGACGAGGAAAAGATCGAAGTGAGCGATCAGGAAATCGAAGACGAGATCAATGCGATCGCCGACGCATCAAGACAGACGCCAGCAACAGGTGCGTGATGTCTTGACAAAGCAGGGAGGCGAACGTAGCATCGCTCCGAGGTTGCGCAATCGCAAGGCGCTCGACTTCTTAGTCGCGAATGCGAACGTAACCGACGAAGAATGGAAGGAAGAAAAACAGGAGTCAGAAGCCAGTAGTCAGGATTCAGATTGAACCGCTCGAACGTTTTTTCTGCTTACTGCCTCACTGCTTACTGCCTCCTGATTTTTGAGATCTCAAATCTGAGATTTGAAATCTAAACTATGGCACTGATACCAATGGTGGTCGAACAAACGTCGCGCGGCGAGCGGGCGTTTGATATCTATTCGCGACTGCTGAAAGACAACATCATTTTCCTGGGCACGCCGATCGACGATCAGATCGCCAACTTGATCGTCGCGCAGTTGCTTTTTCTCGAAGCCGAAGATCCGGAAAAGGACATCAACCTCTATATCAACTCACCGGGCGGATCAGTGACCGCGGGCCTGGCGATTTACGACACGATGCAGTTCATCCGTCCGGACGTGACTACGATCTGTGTGGGCATGTGCGCGTCCATGGGCGCTTTGTTGCTGACGGCCGGCGCGAAGGGCAAACGATTCGCGCTGCCGAACTCACGCATTCTCATTCATCAGCCCTCAGGCGGCATGCAGGGACAGGCTACCGACGTGCGCATTCATGCCGAAGAACTGATTCGCATTCGCGAATTGACCTCGGAAATTCTCGCTAAGCACACTGGCCAGAGACATGGAACACGATCGAGCGGGACGTCGAGCGCGATCGATATTTGTCCGCCATCCAGGCCAAGGAGTATGGTTTAATAGACGAGGTGATCGCGCACCGCGAAGTAGTTCGTTGCAGCTCAAACGGAGTTTCCCCAGATGGTAAGAAGAACTGACGACACGTTGCGATGTTCGTTCTGCGGTAAATCGCAGAATGAAGTCAAGAAACTCATTGCCGGGCCAACGGTCTACATCTGCAATGAGTGCATCGACATCTGCAACGAGATCATCAGCGATGACCAGCAAGCTGAGTCGGTAGCCTCGCGGCCTCCCCTGCCAAAGCCCAACGAAATCAAAGCCTTTCTCGATGAGTATGTAATCGGCCAGGACGAAACCAAGAAACGTCTCGCCGTCGCCGTCTATCAACATTACAAGCGGATCGAGCTGGCGCGCCGTCGCGCCGATGTCGAGATTCAGAAATCGAATATCGCTTTGATTGGGCCGACCGGGAACCGGCAAGACTCTGCTGGCGCAGACACTGGCGCGCATGCTGAGTGTGCCCTTCACCATCGTCGATGCGACGACCCTGACCGAAGCCGGTTACGTCGGCGAGGACGTTGAGAACATCATTCTCAAACTTCTGCAGGCTGCGAACGGCGACGTGGAGCGCGCCCAGCAGGGCATTATCTACATCGACGAGATCGATAAGATTTGCCGCAAAGACGAAAACCCTTCGATCACCCGCGACGTTTCGGGCGAAGGCGTGCAGCAGGCACTGCTGAAGATCCTCGAAGGAACGGTCGCCAACGTTCCGCCGCAGGGCGGACGCAAGCATCCGCATCAGGAGTTCTTCCCCGTCGACACGACTAACATTCTTTTCATCTGCGGCGGCGCGTTTGTCGGACTTGAGAAAGTTATCGAGCGCCGGCTGCGCAACAAGTCGCTGGGCTTCCATGCTGAAGTCAAAACCGGCTCGCAGCGCCAGGCCGATGCGCTGGCGCACGTGCAGCCTGAAGATTTGATCCGTTACGGTTTGATTCCTGAATTCGTCGGGCCGCCTGCCGGTGGTCGGCGTGCTGCATGAACTCGATGAAGCGGCGCTGGTCAAGATTCTGACCGAACCGAAGAACGCGCTGGTTCAAGCAGTATCAAAAGAAATTCGATTTCGACAGCGTCAAGCTGCGCTTCACGGATGATTCATTGCGAGCCGTGGCCGGTCAGGCCCTGGAACGCAAGGTCGGCGCGCGCGGCCTGATGATGATTCTGGAAGAGCTTCTGCTCGAAGCGATGTACACGCTGCCTTCGCAAAAGCGCATCAAGGAATTTGTCATTACCAGCGAGATGGTCGAGAGGCGACGCGCAATGCCGGGCGAAGGACTGGCAGGCGTCGACGACGCAGCGGCTTAACTCAATCAGAACTCAACAAATGACAACGGCAATCCCGATCGCTCGGGATTGCCGTTTTCTCGGGAGCGAAACTTATGACTCTCGTTTCGCTCCGTCGGTGGAAGATTCTTCACCGCGCGAATCGCAATCACTTCGACGACTTCGTAGACGGGCTCGGTCTGCCATGATAGCGGCAATCTTTTTCGAGTTCACGTTCTCGAGCGGCGCGCTCACTGTTTGGTCTTCGCAAGTTCGCGCCCACTGTGCTTCGCCGGCCATCCAAACCTGCGACAGAAAGTACGTGCTGCCGTAGCGATGAAACACCAGCTTCGGCCCTCTTGCTCCTGCGGTCGTTTGCGATGACCGGCGTGGCTAAGCGCAATTGCTCGCTATCGCCGGTCGAGTACTCCTGATCGCCAACACGTCTCCCGCGCTGATCGATGGCGCTGACTACTGGTACTGGCCGGAGCGAAGCGTCTGGTCGGCCACGATGAAATCAAATGGGATCTGCGCCGTCAACCTGGCGCGCCCGATTGACCATTCGCCACAGCCGCGGACGCCAGCGCCAATCCAACGACGAGCATTAACATCGTCAAGCCCTTTTGCAACCTGTCTTTTCATGTTCTTCTCCTCCTGCCTCTTGCAGGCTGGTCGATCTTGTTCGACCATCAAATTTGTGACTCGGCTGTACTGCTAAGCGACGTGCCACGCATGTTGCCCAACTGCGAAACAACGTCGGCTGAAATCCGTTAATGCCGCAGACAAAGAGAGTTGCGCCGGGCGGTCAGGTTTTCAGCAACCAAATCGCGGTGCGACATTGCCCTCGATTATTCTATCTGATGAGATAGGTTGCTTATCCATTCAGATAGACACGCCGCACAGCAAACCGGCCTGGCAAAAATTGTTGCGACGGCGGGCTGAGACGCGTAGACTTACCGCACCCCAATCTCTTTCTGCTCGCAAACGTCCCATGAAGCCGCGCATCGCAGCTATTACCGGCAAGCTCGAAGACACCGTCATCTCAATGAATGACGGTCCCGGTGGTGATCGGCCGGCAGGCCGGCGCCACGCTCAAGATTGGCAATGCCTCCGTTTCCCGGCGTCACGCGGTGATTGAAAAGGACGGCGACCGTTTCGTGATCGCCGACCTGGGCAGCCGCAACGGCACCTTCGTCAACGACGTGCCGGTGCGCAGGCGTGAACTGCAACACGGCGATCGTGTCCGCATCGGCGACTCGCAGTTCTTTTTCCTTTACGAAGACACGGACGAGCCCGCCCGCACCAGCGAAATTCGGTTTGACGATAGTGAAGTGATCAGCGGCGCCACCGGTGCGCATGACCTATGCGCGAGGTCGATGGGCCTGATGGCCCGCGACCTGAGCGTGCTGATGAAAGTCAGCACCACCATCAATGCGATTCGCGGTTTGGAAGAATTGCAGGAGCGTCTGCTCGAATTGATCTTCGAGGTCGTACCGGCAAAGCACGGGACCATTCTGCTGACTGACGACATCGGGGCGATTCGCAAAATGAGTTCAGTTCTATCTTTGGACTCGATCGCGTCTATGGCCCCAATCAGAAGATTACCGTCAGCAGCACCGTCATGCGTCGCGTGCTCAAAGACAACGCGCGCTTTCCTGGTGAGCGATGCGGAAAACAACGAGGCCCTGCTCACCGACAGCCTGATTGCCGCGCACTCCACGATCGCTCCTTTGCGTGCCGCTGATCATGCTCGGTCGAACGCTCGGCGTAATCTATCTAGACACCGACGTACCCGATGTTCGTTTCGATGAAGATCATTTGCAGCTGATTACGGCAATAGCAGCCATCGCCGCGGTGGCGATTCAGAATGCTCGTCATTTCGAAACGTCTGGAAACCGAGAATCGCCGCCTTATCGCCGACTCTGATCTGGAACACAACATGGTCGGCGAAAGCCCGGCGATGCAGCAGGTTTATCAACTCATTTCCAGGGTGGCCGCCAGTGAATCCACCGTCTTGATTTTAGGCGAAAGCGGCACTGGCAAAGAACTGGCTGCCCGCGCTATCCACACCAACAGCAAGCGCGCCGACCGACCGTTCATAGCCGTGAACTGCGCCGCGTTGGCTGAGTCTTTGCTCGAAAGCGAACTGTTTGGTCATGAACGAGGCGCCTTCACGGGGGCGCTCAATCAACGGAAGGGCCGGCTTGAAGTCGCCGATGGCGGAACGATCTTTCTGGATGAGATCGCTGAATTGTCGGCCGCGCTACAAACGAAACTACTGCGAGTGCTGCAGGAGCGCGAGTTTGAGCGCGTCGGCGGAACGCGTTCGATCAAAGTCGATATCCGGGTCATCGCCGCCACGAATCAGGACTTTGGATGTGGCCATCGCCAAAGGGACGTTTCGGCAGGATCTTTTCTTTCGGCTGAATGTGGTCGAGTTGAGGATGCCGGCACTGCGCGAGCGCGTGGAAGACATCCCGATGCTCGCCAACTATTTCGCCGCGAAATACAGCGACAAATGTAATCGACGCGTGTTGGGCATCTCGCCTGAGACGCAGAAGCTGCTGCAGGCCTACGAATGGCCGGGCAACGTGCGCGAACTCGAGAATGCGATAGAACGCGCCATTGTGATGGGCACGACTGAAGACATCCTGCCGGAGGACTTACCGGAAGCAATCCTGGAAGCGAAAACGCCTGAGGCATCCGAATCCGGGCTCGGGTTATCACGAGAGCGTCACCGCTCGAAAGAAGCAGGTCATTGTCGAAGCCATGAAGAAATCAGAGCGGCAGCTTTACCGACCGCCGCGAAGTTCTTAGGGCTCCATCCAAATTACCTGCACCGTCTGGTGCGCAATCTAAACCTGAAGGATCAATTGAAAGATTAGTCTGTGGAGTCGCCTCAAATGCCTGCTCGATTCGCCGCCATTCGCCGTGAAAAACTTAACAATCTTTGTCACATAACGCAGTAGCAGCTTGCTCACTAAATAGTTTACAATCACCCCAGTTTCGGATTGAGGCGCACAAGCATCCGGATTGCCCCTGCTTCGTAGCACGCGACGACACGTTGGCCAAACTTCCAGGATCGGAGAGCAGCCTCATTCGTCGTTTATATTGACGTTCCGAGTAACTTGTAGCGCAAACTGTCAGTTTGCGACCGTAATCTGAAAGGTCCTTTTTTCGCAAGCTGACAGCTTGCGCTGCTTCAGTATCACGCCCGCAGTAAAAATCATGGAAGAATATTCAGACCGAACCCCAAGCGACATCGCCCGTTATCCGATGGTGCCGATTCGCGATGTCGTGATCTTTCCCTTCACCAAAGTTGCTTTCAAAATCGGCCGGCCCGGCTCGGTGCGCGCTTTGGAGAAGGCCCTGGCGTCAGATCGCACTATCTTTCTCTCAACGCAGCATGACGCGACGGTGGACGAGCCGACTCCCGAGCAAATTTACCGGGTCGGCACGATTGCCCGCATCCTGCAATCACAACGGCAGGACAACGGCCAAATCAAGGTCGTCGTCGAGGGCCGCGAGCGGGCCACGACAATTCGGGTTGAGAACGACGGCGGAGCATTTCACGCGCCACCGTGCGGCGCGCGCCCGCGGTAAACGAAGAAGGCATTCGCACCGATGCGCTGGTGCAGAAGATCGCCCAGCTGATCGAACAACATTTGCGGCTGGCGCCTGATGTGCAACCGGACGCGCTGCAAACGGCAATGCGCAATGCCGATCCGTCACATATGGCCGACGCGCTGGCCTCGCAACTTCGTATTTCGGTAGAGGACAAGCAGGGCCTGTTGGAATTGTTTTCAGCCCAGGCTCGCCTCGCACGCTTAATCGAAATCCTCGAAATTGAACTCGAGAAGCGACAACTCGATCGCACAATCCAGACGCGCGTTAAGCGCCAGATGGAAAAAGCGCAGAAAGAGTACTACCTCAACGAACAAATCAAGGCCATCCACAAGGAACTTGGCCGCAAGGATGAGCGGGCCGAACTCGACGAGCTGAAAAAGAAGATCGAAGAGGCCGGCATGACCGAAGAAGCGAAGGAAAAAGCGCTTCAGGAATTGCACCGGCTGGAAGCGATGCCGCCGATGTCGGCCGAAGGTACCGTTTCGCGCACCTACATCGACTGGCTGATCAGTGTGCCTTGGAAGCAGAAGTCAAAAGAAATCAAGAGATCTCACCAAGGCTGAAGAAGTTCTCAACGAAGACCATTTCGGTCTGGACAAGATCAAGGACCGCATTCTCGAATACCTTGCCGTGCGTCAACTGGTGAAGAACCCGCGCGGCTCGATTCTCTGTTTTGTCGGCCCTCCGGGAGTTGGCAAGACGAGTCTGGGAAAATCGATCGCTCGCGCTACGGGCAGAAAGTTTGTGCGCCTGTCGCTGGGCGGCGTGCGTGACGAAGCCGAGATTCGAGGACATCGCCGCACCTACATCGGCGCGTTGCCCGGTCAAATCATTCAAATGATGAAGAAAGCCGGCACGGTCAATCCCGTGCTGTTGCTTGATGAAGTAGACAAACTCGGCACAGATTTCCGCGGCGACCCGAGCGCGGCCCTGCTGGAAGTGCTCGACCCGGAACAGAATCACATGTTCCAGGACCATTACCTGGACGTTGAATACGACCTGTCGAAAGTTTTCTTTATCGCCACGGCGAATGTCATGCACACGATTCCGCCGGCCTTGCAGGATCAGGCTCGAGGTGTTGCGCCTCTCCGGCTATACCGAGCGCGAGAAGCTCGAAATTGCCAAGCGCCATCTGGTTCCTAAGCAAGCCGAAGCGAACGGCCTACGCGATGAGCAGTTTGCTTTCACTGACGAAGGCATCCTGGAAATCATTCGGCATTACACCCGTGAAGCCGGCGTGAGAAACCTGGAACGTGAAATAGGATCGTGCTGCCGTAAGGTCGCGCGCAAGTTTGTAGGCGAGAGCGTGGCTGCGGATTTCAAAGACGAGATTGGCTCAGAACGCGTGCAGCAAATGCTGGGCCCGATCAAGTTCCGCCAGCAGGGCGTGGCCGCCGAAAGCGAAATCGGCCTGGCTACCGGCCTGGCCTGGACCGAAGTAGGCGGTGAAGTGCTGCAAATTGAGGCCACGCTGGTCAAAGGCCGCGGCGCCGTGTAACCCTTACCGGAAAACTGGGCGATGTAATGCAGGAATCGGCGCAGGCCGCTCTGACCTGCATCAAGTCGCGCGCCGAACGACTCGGCATGAGCCTGGACTTCATTCGCAAGCGCGATCTGCACATTCACATTCCCGAGGGTGCAATTCCCAAAGACGGCCCGTCCGCCGGTATCACTATGGCTGCCGCCATGGCTTCGGCGCTGATGCGCGTGCCGGTGCGTAAGAATGTGGCCATGACCGGCGAAATAACTCTGCGCGGGCGCGTGCTGCCAATTGGCGGCGTCAAAGAAAAGCTGCTCGCAGCGCACCGCTTCGGCATCGACACGATCATCATGCCGAAGGACAACGAAAAGGATTTGCCTGAAGTGCCGGAAGAAGTACGCAACGCCCTGGATATCAATCTGGTGGAAACGATTGATGAGGTGATTGCGCTCGCACTAGAAGAGCAAGCGGCTGAGGCGCCTATCGCCGACGATCCCAAGACGCCGCCAATTTGGACGACTGGAGCCGCCGCCCGGATTACAAACTCCGGCCGAGCAGTAAAGCTCTTTTACCCAGGCTTAGGTTTCCGGTTCGCAGTTAAACATGGTTCAGGGACGCGAATTAGTGTGCCTGAACTCTTATTTTCCCGAAACAAGGAGCAAAGCAAATGGGTAAACACGAAGATGCAGATCTGATTCTGAAACTCTACGACCTCAGACGCGAACCTGTGATGCGCGAGGCGCGAAACTGGTTCTTCACTTTCAATCCAACCACCGTCGCGGAATACATGGAAACGATGATGGGGCCGCAAAGCGGTTACCTGCGCATGGTCATTTCCTACTGGGACATGGCGGCGTCACTGGTAAATAATGGCGCGATTGACGAAAAGATGTTCAATGAAGCTAACGGCGAACACCTCTTCGTCTCTGCCAAGATCGAGCCCGTGCTCGAAGACGTGCGCAAAGCCTGGAACGCACCCGACATGCTGAAGAATTTTGAGGCGCTCGTCCGCCGAACTCCAGACAGCGAGAAAACGCTGGCAGAAATTCGGGAGCGCATCAAGATGATCCAGGCGATGATGGCTGAACGCGCCCAGGCCGCGACTGCTTAATCAACTCCTGGAAACGGTCCAGACCGAACCCAACCACAAAGCGCCCAGGACGAGATCGCAATCTTGTCCTGGGCCTTGTGCTTTTGACCGCTATTTTGGCTGCCGACTCGAAAACCCCCTCACGGTCCAAATCGCTGCGTCTATATTCGATCGAGATGATGAACGCCTTCACCATCTCGGCATTTTGTGGGTCTCCAGGATGAGAATAACCAGCACCGAATTCCTTAAGAGCGCGCTGAAAGAGGCGGATTGGCCGCACGACTCAACTCCTGAAGTGGCCTTTCTCGGGCGCTCGAATGTGGGGAAATCAAGCTTAATGAACTCCCTGCTGGGGGTGCGCGGCCTGGCGCGCGCCTCGTCGACTCCAGGACGGACCCAGTTGCTGAACTTCTTCTTAATCAATGGCCGGTTCCGTTTTGTGGATCTTCCGGGGTATGGTTACGCCAAGGCACCGAAGGCAATAAAAGCGGAATGGAGCCAGGCGGCCGAGGACTACCTTGCGAAACGTGAACAGCTTGTGCTATCAATTCATATCGTCGATTCGCGTCACGAACCCTCGAAACAGGATTTGCAACTTCACGAGTGGTTGGTGCATCATCATAAGCCACACTTGATCGTCGCCACGAAATCCGACAAGCTTTCGCATAACGAGCTGCGCAAGAACATCGAACGCATATCACGCGTCTTCCAAATTGAACAGGTTTTGATTTACTCAGCCACCAGAAAACGCGGACGTGATGAGCTTTGGGGCGCAATTGAAAAGTCGCTGAAGAGTCATAACTAAAGAAGCTTTTTGCTTAATTTGAGCTTGCGATTTTTCAGCTTTCGTTTAGAATGAAATTTCCGAAGCAGAAAAGCCGAAGCAAGGAACCATTAGTCAAACCGGCCTTGGCTGTAACCCGAATCTGACCTAAACCACGCAATCCCCGTCAACCGGCATCCAACTCGAACGACCCTGTGATTTTTGTGGATTCCGACCTCTGACGGAGAGAGGCTGGCGAGAGATTAGTCATGCGGTGGGAAGCCCCCACACGAGCTTCCAGAACACCCGCGCGGTAACTTCCTTTGACAGGCGTATTTGAAATCAATTGACACAAAGAACATCAGTAAACGCACGGCGCAGACCCGTGCACGAAAGAAACGATATGGCAAACAAAAGACGCACAAGTACTGCCGCCAGTGGCGGCAATGGTGACAACGGCGGAGGCGTAGCCACGGCTGAAGCTCCTCCTGAAGACACTCCGAGTCGAGACGGAAAAGTAGAAATCTTTAATCTGTCCGACTTGAAAGAGATGTCTATCTCGGCGCTGACTTCGGTCGCCAAGGGTATGGACGTGCCGGGTGCTACCGGAATGCGTAAGCAGGAACTCATCTTCAAAGTCCTGGCCGCGCAAACCGAGAAAAGCGGTTTGATCTTTTCCGAAGGCGTGCTCGAGACCCTGCCGGACGGTTTCGGCTTTCTCAGAGCGCCGGAATACAACTATCTGCCCGGCCCGGATGACATCTATGTTTCGCCTTCGCAGATACGCAAGTTCGATCTGCGCACCGGCGACACAATCAGCGGCCAGATTCGTCCGCCCAAGGAAGGCGAACGCTATTTCGCGCTGATCAAGGTTGAGGCAATCAACTTTGAATCGCCTGAGCAAGCGCGGGAGAAGGTTTTCTTTGACAACCTGACGCCTCTCTATCCGGACGAGATGCTGAAGATGGAAGTTACCCGGACAACCTTTCGGCGCGCGTGATTGATTTGGTCACGCCGATCGGCAAGGGCCAGCGCGCGCTGGTCGTCTCGCCGCCCCGCACGGGGAAGACGATGCTGCTGCAAACGCATCGCGAACTCGATCGCCCAGAATCATCCCGAAGTTACGCTGATTGTTCTGTTGATCGACGAGCGCCCGGAAGAAGTCACCGACATGCAGCGTTCAGTGCAGGGCGAGGTTATCTCCTCGACCTTTGACGAGCCGCCCACCCGCCACGTGCAGGTTGCCGACATGGTGATCGAAAAGGCCAAGCGCCTGGTCGAGCACAAACGCGACGTGCGTTATCCTGCTCGATTCGATCACCCGTCTGGCGCGGGCGCACAACGCCGTGGTGCCGCCGAGCGGCAAGATTCTTTCCGGCGGTATTGATTCAAACGCGCTTGCAGCGACCGAAGCGTTTCTTCGGCGCGGCGCGCAACATCGAAGAAGGCGGCTCGCTGACGATCATTGCGACTGCGCTGATCGATACCGGCTCGCGCATGGACGACGTGATTTTCGAAGAGTTCAAAGGCACCGGCAACAGCGAAATCCATCTCGATCGCCGCCTGAGCGACAAGCGTCTGTTCCCGGCTATCGACCTGCAGCGCTCCGGAACGCGCAAGGAAGAGCTGCTGATTCCGAAAGACGATCTCAGCCGTGTCTGGGTCATGCGCCGCGTCCTGAATCCCCTCTCGCCGACTGAGCAGATGGAAGTTGTGCTCGAGCGGCTCGAGAAGACCAAGTCGAACGCCGAGTTCCTGGCGTCGATGCAGACTTAGAGCGGCTGTACCTGGTGCTTGGTTCTTTGTGCTTGGATTGTGTGCTAAGGTGACGTCAGTGTCGGATAGAGGCCAAAGTTCAAAGATCAAAGACCAAAGTACGTCGTCTTTGCGCATCGCCATCCTTTCACCCGAAGCTGTCCCTTTCGCCAAAGTCGGCGGCCTCGCCGATGTCTCCGGCGCGCTGACCAAGGCGCTGCACGCGGAAGGCGCCGATTCCCTTCTCGATCCTGCCGCTCTACGATCAAATTGATCGCAGCCTGCTCAGCGAAAAGATAATCGATGATTTGGAAGTTCAGTGGCGCGGCAAACGGCCCCGTGTCAGCGTCTGGCGCAGCGACGTACTCAACGCGCCCACCTACTTGATCGACGCTCCGTTCTACTTCTCGCGCGGCAAGCTATACGGCGATGCGGACGATTTTGAGCGGTTCGCCTTCTACAGCCGCGCCGCGATCTCCTTGCTCAAAGATTAGGTGAAGCGCCCGACGTCGCTTCATTGCAATGACTGGCCGTGCGGGTTTGCACCAGTCGAACTGCGGGCACGGCGTCGGTCATGAAGAGTTTTTCTCAAAGACACGGATCGTCTTCTCTATTCACAACATGGCGTATCAGGGTCTGTTCAATCCAACGGATCTATGGTGGCTGGACTTGTCGGCTTATGCCGATGATTTCATGCTCTCGGACGCGGCTTCTGCTTTAAAAGCCGGGGTCATCGCCGCGGATGCAATCTCGACTGTCAGTCCGCGCTATGCACAGGAGATTCAAACTTCGGCCCAGGGTTACGGGCTCGAGTGGTTGATAAGAATTCGCAGTGATCGGCTGGCGGGCATCACCAACGGCGTCGATTACGAAGTTTGGAATTCCGAAACTGATCCAAACATTGCGGCCAATTTTTCGGCCGACGATTTGAGCGGAAAGAAGGAATGCAAACTCGACCTGCTGCGTCGATTTGCGTTGCCTGAAGAGCCTGAGCGTCCGATCATCGCCATCATTTCTCGTCTCGTGTCCCAGAAAGGGTACGATCTGATCCAGCAAGCCGCGCGCGGAATTCTGGATACCGGCGCCTTCTTCATCGCGCTGGGCGCCGGCGCTAAAGAATACGAGGACTTCCTGCAAAGCTGGCATGACCTGGCGCCGCATCGGGTCGGGATTTACAAAGGCTTTGCCGGCGAACCGCTGGCCCACCAAATCGAGGCGGGGGCCGATCTTTTCCTGATGCCGTCGCTTTACGAACCCTGCGGGCTGAACCAAATGTACAGTATGCGTTACGGCACGGTTCCGGTAGTCCGGGCGACCGGCGGCCTGGACGACACGGTACAGAGTTTCGATCCTAAGACGCTCACGGGAACGGGATTCAAGTTTGAGCCCTATTCGGCCGGCGGCTATGCTTGAAAAAATACGCGAAGCGCTTTACTTTTATAATCAAACCGAGGTTTGGGCGACGATTCAGCAGAACGGGATGGCGATAGACAATTCGTGGTCCGCCGCGGCGCAGAAGTATCTTAAGTTTTATGACCAGGTGCTCGCGCTACAAGCATTGTGGATTGAACAGTCATAAGTCAGAATTTCAACACGGTAAGGACAAGGAGTTTTTCAATGAGTGAACACGTAAAAGAAACCAGTGACAGCGGATTTGAGAATGATGTGCTGCAGTCGGCCCAGCCGGTGCTGGTCGATTTTTGGGCCGCCTGGTGCGCGCCTTGCCGCATGCTGGCGCCGACGGTTGAGGCTGTCGCCGAAAAGTACGCCGCCAGCGCCCGCGTGATGAAACTGAACGTTGATGACAACCCATCGGTTTCGCAGCGTTTCGGAATCAAGGGCATTCCGACTTTGATTCTTTTTAAGAACGGCAAAGAAGAAGAGCGCGTAGTGGGCGCAACGTCGGAAGCCGCGATTTCTCGCATGCTGGATAAGCACATTGGCGCTGCAACCGCGCGCCTAGCTCAGGCAATTCGTTTTTCACCACCGTGGTGGCGCGGTTACGTTTTTGTTAGCGCAGCCGCGCCTGTTTTGTGTCCAGTTCTGAATTTTCGAATCTCAGATCTCAGATCTCAGATCTGAGATTTGAGATCCTAAATCCATGGTCATCGCCGTCATAGGCGCCCAGTGGGGCGACGAAGGTAAAGGCAAGATTGTCGATCTGCTCGCCGAGCGGTTCGACGTTGTCGTTCGCTATCAGGGCGGGCACAACGCCGGCCACTCAGTACAGATCGGCGAACAGTCTTTCGTGCTGCACCTGTTGCCGTCGGGAATCGTGCATGAAGGCAAGACCTGCGTCCTGGGCAATGGCATGGTCATCGATCCCAAGGCGTTCTTTGAAGAAGCCGATCGGTTGATGGCCCAGGGAGTCAGCGGTTACGCCCGAGCGGGTGAAGGTCAGCTCGCGCGCGCATCTGATTCTGCCTTACCATCGCGCGCTCGATCACACCAGCGAAGAACGGCTCGGCAACGAGAAGGTGGGCACGACGCTGCGCGGCATCGGCCCGGCGTATGAAGACAAAGCCGGCCGCCGCGGTTTGCGCGTTGCCGATGCGCTCGTTCCCGAGGTCCTGCGCTCCCGGATTAGAACGAAATCTGGAAGACGCCAATCGAATCATCGTCGCCTACGGCGGCGAACCGCTCAGAAGCGAAGACGATCATCGACGACACGTCCGCAATGATGGAACGGCTGCGCGCCGTTCGTTACGCGATACGACGCACTTTCTCAACGTCGCCGCCGCCGCGGGCGCACAATCCTGCTCGAAGGCGCGCAGGCCACGCTTGCTCGACGTCGATCACGGAACTTATCCGTTCGTCACCTCGTCGAGCACCGTGGTTGGCGGAGCGTTGGTGGGAACCGGACTGGCGCCGAAACATCTGGCCGGCGTGCTGGGAATCGTACGCACCTACACAACCCGCGTGGGTGAAGGACCATTTCCGACCGAGATGCTGGAAAGCGAGGCTGAGCTGGGCCAGTTGATTCGCGAGCGCGGCCGCGAGTACGGGGCTTCGACTGGACGCCCGCGCCGTTGCGGCTGGTTCGACGCTTTTGCGACTCGTTACGCGGCCGAGATTAATGGATTCAGTTCCGTAGCCTTGACCAAACTGGACGTGCTCGACGCGCTGGATGAGATTAAGGTCTGCGTCGGTTATGAGTTGAATGGAAAGAAGTGCGATTCGCTTCCCGCTGTTTCACAGGATCTGCGGCGGGTGGAGCCGGTATACGAGACTCTGCCCGGCTGGAAGTCCTCGACCCTGGGGACCACAGACCTCAGCGAGCTGCCGCGTACGCCGCGCGAGTACATCAATTTTCTTTCAACTCAAATCGGCGTTGAGATTGGTTTAGTGTCTACCGGTCCCGAGCGCTCGCAGACAATCATCGTGCGCGAATCAGCGCTGGCGAATTGGATCAGAGGATAGCGTTTCGTCCAAGTCAAGGTCAATGTCTAAAGTCCAAAGTCGGATGCGGAAAGTCCAGGACTGACACCGAGTTCTTATGAAACAGCGGAGTTGGACTTTGGACGTTCGACATTGGACTTTGGACCCTCGAAATCTTAGACTCTTTGAAAATCAAAAGTGGGCCGATAGCTCAGTCGGTAGAGCAACTGGCTTTTAACCAGTGGGTCGCAGGTTCGAGTCCTGCTCGGCTCACCACTTTCGAATCAATCACTTAGAACGTTTTGCGTGAAAAGAAGTCCGGCGTGAAGCCCAGCAGCCGCGCGGCGTAAAGCCTTTTAGCGCGGGGGAAGTTCTATGCAGAAGATCCTCCTCATCCGGAGTAATTCGAACCCCGAAGAGCCTTACAGAATGCTGTTCGAGGCAGACGGCGACGGCCTAAAACTACGCTGCTACTGTCCGGCCGGCACCCAGCAGATGCTTTGCAAGCATGTCATCGACCTACTTGCCGGCGATCGTGAAATCCTCTTCCCTACATGCGAGCCTGAACTCTTCGACGAAGTTCTTGCCCTGGCCGAGAAGGTCGGCGCCGTTTACTACTGCCAGCAAATGAATCTGAAGATTAAGGAACTCGAGCGTGAGTTTAAGAAAAACCGAAGCGAGCTGGAAGGACAAGCTCTGCGACACGTTGCGCGAAGGAGGTTTGTTCGCGTAATCATGCCCGGACGCATCTTCGATGTTGACGACTCCGCAACGGCTGCGCCACCGCCAGACGCACCGCAAAAACCGGTGTCACCGAAAGGGCCCAGGCGATCCATGCGCCCCCTTGTGATCGCGACAATCCTCGTCCTCGGTATTGTAATAGCAATCGGTGCGGTCATTGTGGCTTTCCGTTTTTCCCGGCGTGCGGCTTCATACGTTCAAACCGTCCAGAATGCTGCGGCACCGACAGTGGGCACCAAGCTGAGACTTAATCGCCAGCCGAACCTCCGTGGTGGTAATCAAGGGCTTTGGTGAGAGTACGGAAGTTTCCAACAGGTATGGCTCGTTCAATCTGGAACCCATTGAGGTTAAGGACGCGGAGACTGGCGAAAGCGCCCTTGGCGTACAAATACATATCAAACCCTCCGACACCGTTTCAGTCACTCAGGACGCTTCGATTGATTACGACGAGCTTGATTCAGTAATTAAAGCCATCGACTCCATGTCGGCGATGAAGCACACCGCTACCAGCTTTGAACGGTTCCAAGCTCGATACGTGAGCCGTGGGCTGGTCCAGTGGCTGTATTCGACGATTTCAAGGGCATAAATCAGGCGATGCTTAACGCTGGCGCGATACCTACATCTTCTCAATTTATGAACATGGAAGAGTTGAATAGGGTTAGAAAGGGCCTCGTGGATTCAAAGGCCAGACTTGATCGGATCCGGTAAAGGATCGAGGCACCCGTGAGAATCACTATTCCTAATAAGTTGACTGATGTCTGGCGCAGAAATTCGAGGGAGCAAGGATTAAAGTGACTGATCAAAAATCAGGGGTGGATCTTTTCGGCCTCGCGCCTTACGGCGAGGCCGTGAATACGTTGACAAAGGCAATGTGTGATGGTGCGTCTGCGGTTCTCAGCAGGGTCTGTTTACCCGCAGCGCAGGAATTTGGATTGACTCTCGGAGAGGCAGTCCACAACTGGCGAACAACGCGTCGCGTTAGGCTTTATTAAAGACCAAACAACTGTTGGATCAGCACCCCGGAATCGGAAGGTTGGCACGCTTCCCCAAGAGTTGTAGCGCAGATCATAGAACAGGGTTCCTGGTCCGACAGTGACGACCTTCAAGAGATGTGGGCGGGTCTTCTGGCTTCGGCTTGTACGGCCGATGGTAAAGATGAAAGCAACCTAATGTTTGTTGGCTTTCTTTCGCAGCTAACAGGCTCCCAGGCGAAGGCTTTGGCCTATGGCGCGGAAAGGGCAACGAAGGAGTTTACGGTGAACGGACTCGTCCTCCCGCGGGTGGGCCTGTTTTCGTGAACGAATCTCAATTGATGGAGTTAACTGGGGTCAATGATTTGAACAGGTTGGATCGCGAACTGGACCATCTTCACGCTTTAGGCCTCTTGACGGCCGGAATGGTTATCGATGCACCGTTTACTGTCATGGACGAAAAAGCAATCGCAGACTTACGCCCGACTCCTTGGGTTTTGAGATGTATGTTCGATGTCGAGGTTGGAGGAATTCCGCCGCTTCCTATCCTGATTGGCCAGATGGCTTTCCTTCTGAGTTTTCGGTCTAGGAAGTAACTTTTGAGAATAGACATTCTCATAAGTGACTCGTGAAACATTCAGATTTGCTGAGGAAAATGAATGGTTAGAAAATCGAGCAAACCGCCGCCACCTCCTCTTCCAAAAGAGTGGACCCTTGCCGCAGTCGACCGAGGAATAACCAAATTAAAGAGACGCATGGCGGAGGTCGACGCGTTGGGAGCGGAAGATATTACCAATAGCGACCCTCGCGTAAGACCCCTCGAGTCCGAAATCAGCGGAAACATTGAAGACATTTTCGGCACCGGTTCGCGCCAACACAAGGAACACGATCACTTCAGCCTCTCGTCGACTTCAGCCTTTCAACGCGCTGGATTTAACACGCCTGATTATGTAATCGAGCAACAGCGCCGAGTTCGCTTTAAGGAAGGCAATAGCCAAGCGCTTTGGCGGCTCGGCGGCCTCGTCAAACAGCTGGAGGAGATTCGGGAAGAGTTCACCAAGTGTCCTAAATGCAACCTGACTTATAGGCTGCTGGACTATTGCTTATCCGACGGAACTCCGCTGGTGCATTTGGACTGGGATCCCGAGGCGCCAACTCTACGGATGGACGAGGAATAAAGAAAGGACCAAAGGGGGAGAAAAGACAAATGAGCGATGAACAAAGAGAACCACCGCCGCCGCCGAGAGATACGCGGCCGAGCGGAGAGGTTAGGCATGAGCACACCACCCACGCCACGAGAAGAACCGCCTCGAGAAAGAAAAGAATGCTGACCACGAACTGACAACGCCCATTTTTTCTTGACGAGCGCGACGTTGTCCTTAAAGTCTTCGCCGGCCCAATAGATGAAGTTCTTTTTGAATTCCCAGGGCGGCCATTCCAGCCACTTTTCATAGAGAGTGGCCGGGTTCAGCAGTCGAACACTTCCGCAAAGTCGAGCATAGGTGCCGACAATCAGCTCGACAACAAAACAGGCGATGGCCAGATACAGCAATTTGGAATGAAAGCTTAGGCCCTGGCGGACGCAACGCTGGGAACCAGGCGCGGTTGTCGCTGCGGCGAAAGCCATGATCGTCTGCAGTCGCCCGTCCATAAGATCGAGCCTTTTGATGACTGAGTCATATCGAACTGACGGCAAGATCAAAGGCTACCTCGACACCCGGATATTGCTTTGCCAAGTGTTCCAGTGCTCTTTGCTTTTCGGGTGACTCAAAGTTCAGTCATGGAGGACTAAAGTTTAGCACCGGGTCTCTTTCTAATCATCATGCCAAAGAAACCGCCACCGCCACCCGAACGCGATACGCGGCCCAGTTCGAGGTCAAGTCATACGGAGCCGGAAGCTTACCAGGAGGATGTGTATCATGCCCAAAAAGGATCCACCAAAGCACGAAGCGCCATCACAGGAAGATTCGTGAAAAGAGCTACGCGAAGAAAACATCCGCGCACAACCGTAATTGAACGTTCCAAACCACGACCAAAGAAATAATCGCCATTGAGCATCGGACTTTCAGACGCTGAGCCATCAATTACCGAACCCCAGGCCACGGGTGATGAAGGTAACCGGTCACACAAACTGACCACCTTCATGCGTTACGTGAATTTGAATCCCGAACTAATGGCGGTGTCGCTGCCAAGATCGACAGCGCCCGCAACCGAAAAGCGCCCAACGATGAATCCATCGGCAGGCCTTTAGAAAAATCGCAGCGAGGAAACGCAAAACGGATGAACAATCTTATCTCCGGCTTAGTCTCCGGCCTCATTGTAACGTTATTGGTCGTGGTATTCCGCACTTTCTGGAAAGAATCCTCGTTCCGCGGTTCCGAGAGAACGCGTTTCATAAGGATGGCGCAAATTGAAGGCAAAATGGTTTTCTTTATATCCAAACTTTAACTGAAGGCAATCGATCAGCGAAAACAATTTCATTAAACCAGGCGTGGTCATGCGAGATCACTGGAACTAAAGGTGATCTGAAACTGCTGGTTTGAACGAAGGCGAGCAGTATCAACTCTCTGGGAGTTTTCCTGAAACTCCGATCTCTACGCGTTAGATGTACGAAACCCAAAAGCAAATCCATTTATGTGCAACCCCTCAGTCTCGGTTTGTTCATTTACGGGAATATGAATCTACGCGCTGCTAAACATGAATCTAAACACTGTCGCCCCGTGTGCGCTAGAGCTACACGCCGGCATCCTTTTGCCTGACCGGAAAACGCCAGCGCGTCTGAAAGTTGATATCCCGCCTCTTGCATCAGCTCCGCCATCTCCTGCCGATTCCGGCTCAGGGCATTGCAGATCCCGCTGCCGCGAGATCTTTACACCCGCCTTCGGCAGGATGTTGGCCATGCCAAAGTCGTGCCTGGTTCCAAAGTCCAAAGTCCAAAGTCCAAAGTCCAAAGTCCAAAGTCCAAAGTCCAAAGTCCAAAGTCCAAAGTCCAAAGTCCAAAGTCCAAAGTCCAAAGTCCAAAGTCCAAAGTGTTTGACGTTGGACTTCGACATTGGACTTTGGACTCCTACGCCAAACTCTGAAACTTCCAACCTGAAACTCTAAACTGCCTGAAATTCAAAAGTGGGTCGATGGCCCACGATGTTTTGCGGCATCCTTCGTCGTGCGAATCGATCAATCGCGCGTTTCCCTTCTGAGGATGCTGGTTTTGGCCGGCTTCAAGGTCGCACAGAACTCCTGATGTCCCTTTCGAGCATAGAACAACGGATTGCCTTGGTGCAGATGCCGTGGGTGCTGTTTCACAGCCCTCAATTGCGCTGGGAATTCTGAAACAGGTCGCCAGGAAGAACGGCTACGGAGTCGACGTTCACTATCTCAACATAGACTTTGCCGGCCGGTTGGGGTTCGAACTGTACGAGGGTATCTCAGTCAGGTCAGCCCTGGATCCCGAGTGGTTCTTCTCTTGTGCGCTTTTTGGACCCAACGGACTCGACTTATCAAGAACTCGTGGGACGATTTGCGGTCAACCGAAACCGGTAGCCAGTTAGCCGGGAGGCTTGAGGCGCTGACTGGCTCAGATACGCTGTGCCGCGAGATTGTTGATGACATCATACCGCAGTTTATTGACGACTCTCTTAAACGTATCAACTGGTCACAATACCGGGTCATCGGTTTTTCCACCACGTTTGCGCAGACGTTGGCGTCTTTGCTTCTGGCGAAACATCTCAAGGAACGGTATGCCGATGCCAGGATTATTTTCGGCGGAGCTAATGTCGATGCGGAAATGGGATTCGAGATTGTTAAGACGTTCTCGTGGATCGACTATGTTGTCCACGGCGAAGGAGAGGAGATTTTTGGGCCCCTACTCGACAACATTTGGGAGGGGAAATATTTTGAACCCTTGCCGGGAGTTTCGCTTCGCCAGGGGAAGAGGCCATCGCCGGGTTTGCTGATTGCCGGATGCTCAAAGATCTCAAATGACTCGCCGATTCCAGACTATTCTGATTATCTTAGCGAGGTCGAGCGGACCCAACTTGATAGAGAGACTCAGGTTCAGCTTCCTTTCGAATCATCTCGCGGATGTTGGTGGGGCGCAAAATTTCACTGTACGTTCTGCGGATTAAATCGCGAGACGATGTCATTCCGCAGAAAACATCCTGACAGAGTTTACGCTGAAATGCTGGAGCTTGCGGGCAAGTATCGATGTCTTGCGCTCAATGCCACCGATAATATTATCGACATGGATTACTTCGACGAACTACTGCCCCGCCTGGCGGAAGCCGAAGTAGATTTCCAGCTCTTTTTATGAGGTTAAAGCGAATTTGCGCAAAGACCAGATCCGGAAACTCGCAGCCGCCGGAGTCAGCCAAATCCAACCCGGTATCGAAAGCTTGAACACTGAGATTCTGCGAATGATGCAGAAAGGCGTGAGTGCTATTCAGGAATGTTCAGCCATTAAAGTGGTGTTTTGAATATGATGTCGAACCTTCGTGGAACATCCTGTACGGCTTTCCCGGCGAACACGCCGAACAATACGAGGGCTCCTGAGCGTGGTCCGTTTGCTTTTCCATCTGCCACCGCCGGTGGGAATAACCCCGGTCATCTTTGAACGGTTTAGTCCCTATCATTTTAATGCCGACAAATACGGGTTGAGACTCACTCCTTTCCGGTCTATAGCATGCTCTATCCGGAAAACCTGATCGATTACACCAAGCTGGCTTATTACTTTGAAGGCGAATGGAACAAACAAGGCGAACCTGAACAGTACATTCAACCTACGATTAGCTCGTACCGGGAGTGGATGGATTACTGGCTGAAGAACGAAGTGCTTTTTTACTATGAGAGAGGGCCGGGATTCATGACTCTCCACGACAACAGGCCCCTGAACGGCAGCTCGGAATTACAGGGACGAAAGATAGTTCTGGACGAAATACAATCCAAAATCTATCTCTTCTGTGACGGGATTCAGTCCCTTTCGGTCCATCCAGCAAATGCTGGAAAATGCCTTTACGCCAGAGGATACGAGGACGCTGCTGGACCAATTCGTTGAGAATGGGCTGATGTTCCGCGAAGACGATCTTTACTTCGTCGCTGGCAGTACGGTGTCGTTCTGCCCTCAGGCAACGTCAAAACAAAAATTATAAGCCCCACCGCCTGCTACGGCCCACGAGAAAAATTCGCGACCAATGAAACCATTCGTTGAATAATTTGTGCTTAGACAGAAACAAAACTCTCTTGACACGAGAAACCAACTTGAGAGTATACAGGTTGCTCCAATCCCCTCAGCCCATAGTCAGTGAAAGGAGTCCAGTCATGCCGCCTGGCCTGCAAATATTCAACGTCAACTACGCTCTCGCGAAAAAGTTTTTCAGACCGATCATTATTTGCGACATCTCACCGAACATCGCCATTCAGGTTATTAACATTGAGGGCGCCAATGAGCAGGATCTTGTGAGTTCGGTCCGGGCATTATCGGCCTGGGACATGTCCAATGCGATAACGGGCAAGCAGCTCGAAAAAGCGTCAAAAATAACCTCTGCCAAAGAACTATTGGTCCTTCCGGGGCATAGCAGGGTGAACTATGACCCGCATCCGACCATGCGGTGAAATAGGGTGAGTCGAAATCATTCCGAGGATCCGTATGCAGCTGCGGCCCTCTGCTCCAATTAGCCGAGGATTGGCTCGCAGCTTCCGAGGGTACACTCTTACCTCTCGAGCTTGCTTTCCATGAAATGCGTTGGAGGGAGGGTTGAGATACTCCATCTCCCGAACCCCGAAAGAGATCGAAGGCGTTTCTGTGGTTCTGCCCGGAGGACATTGGTATCTCGAGGCCCGTCGACCACTCGTGGCTGACCTGTTGTCCAAGATGGCGGTTATTCACGGACGCCGCGCAGCTACCTTGACTACTTCACCAGGTGTTGGTGACTGGGTGCGGACTTTCCTTCTGAATCGGGCGGAACCGGGCTGAGCAGAGAGTCAACTTCATTGCGTTGTACGAAACGTCTCGATGCCCGAGTGAAGGACGCTGGGCCACGGCCGAGGATCTCCCTGACCTCAGAAAGTATGAGGAACAGATCAAGAGGGCTCAGCAGAAGTATTTGATACCTCCTGGAATGTGCTGATCGCACTGAAGGCTCTGGCCGTGTTCAGCCAGGATCAAATCAATAAGTCGGGTCGGTAAGACGTTACGGCCCGGTTCCATCCCATGCCGGTATCTCTGACCTCTTCGTGCTGCCAACGAGCCGGCGCGACGAGATCGCCGCCAAACTCGTGGGCTTCGTGGTTAACGAACTGCTCACACAACGCCAGGCAGTGTATGTTTTGGTAGATGAACAAGACACCCCAACCCTGGACTTCTATCGCGCGCTCGGATTTGAAGCTCAAGAGTCTTTTACCGGGCGTACCCTCGATTGACCTTAAGAAATGCGGGCGACCTCAAGGCTATCTCAGTAATCAACGATGCTCTTAATGTGCCGGTTAACGCGAAATGAACACCGACGGAAGGACAGTTGTTTTTCTGGGCCCATCCCTGGAGCTACACGAAGCCGCAGAGCATCTGCAGGCACGTTATCTCGCACCCATCCGCCGTGGTGATCTTCCCCGCGGTAATTGCCGATGGCGCTCAATCCGTAGGCATCGTGGACGGCGAATTCGGACAGTCGTTGGCAGTATCGGTGATGGAGGTTGGCTCGGCACTCAGGCAAGGCGTTCGTATCTGGGGCGCCGCTTCAATGGGTGCACTCCGCGCAGCGGAATGTCACTCGATGGGAATGATAGGGTTGGCTGGATTTTTCAAAAATACGTTGAGGAATCCTTAAGGGCAGATGACGAAGTTGCTTTGCTGTTTGATCCGGTGAGTCGTCGCGCCACTACTATTCCACTGGTAAATGTACGCTGGAGTTTGCAAATGGCAACCGAAGAAGAACTGATTCAAAAAGAATCGGCGGCTATGTTAGTTGAGCTTGCCCGCAGCGTTCGATTCACGGACCGGACTTTTGAAAGTCTTCTGCAGGCCTCAGCCAATTCGACGTTCAAAGAAGAAATGAAAACCTTAGTCGAGTTCATGAAGCAAGATCCCCTGCGCACCGATCGCAAGCGCCTCGACGCACTCCTGCTGCTCGAAACCATGCAAGCGAGTATCCCAGCTTCTAATCCCACCCGGTTAAATCATAATTGAATTTGCCGCCAGCCTCTTTTGAGCAGCGAAATGACTCACCGAACGTTAGCTGAATGTCGTCCGCGAACCAGAGACTGGCGCCGCTACTGAGCCCGCCGAGCTTTTGCCAATTGCCGAGCGCGAAGCTCGCCGCCTGGGCGCGGTGAGGCCATCGAATCCTCGAGGGACTCGATCAGTTGGACCTGCCGGTTTGGCAGGTTGTCCGCCCGTCAGCCCTCGACATCAGTGGGAACGTGACGGTGCTCACCGGCAAAGCGTGGACCGAAGACCTGGCATGTCTGGGCGCATATATGGAGTTTCTCGAGGCGTCATTGGGCCGAAACCTCAAACATCGACTACATCATTGCGCGTCCGTCGGAACTGCAAAAGGAAAAGCAGTGGTTTATTCCCCGGCTGTGATGCCACTGCCGCTGGGTATTCCTGATCCGGGTGACGAACCACTCGCCTGGATCGCCGGAACGACGCTACAGGGAGCAGAAATATGGGGTTCCCGCGCATGATGTTGTCTCGTCCTTTTACTCCTCCGGCAGGAGCTCGGAATCCTTCGATCTGGCGAAGTGCCGGTCTCGCCTCTGGCGGACACTCTGACTGAGGCTGTGTTTTATGGGTTGCTGGAAGTTATCGAGCGGGACGCAAAATGGCGGTGGAAGCAGAGTTGGGCAGGCTGGGAACGACCGTAGACCTCGAACGGTTTTCCTTCTCGGGATGTCGCGACACTTAGGAGAGACTGCTCGCTCTCGATATTCTGCTCGAAGTGAAGCAATTGCCGGCCATCGGCGGCGTCCACGCGTTCGCCGCATTCCTGGATGACCGCGCGGCCCGAAACCCCATGAGGTTAGTTGGTGGTCATAGCGCCTCATGTCGATCCTGTATTGGCTATCGAGCATGCGATCCTGAAGCTGTACAGACCAGAGCTGTGGTTATTGCGGGCGCCCGTGAGGATTTGCAACGTTATGATGTTTTTAGCGAACTCACCTATGAAGACGCGCGGAAAGATGCAAGTTGGTGGTTTGATTCCACCGAAAAAGTGCCGGCGCTGTCTGATCTAGTTGCTTTACCGTTGGATCTCGCTGAAGTCGTGTATCGGATTGATGAGGAACTTAGGTCTCGTAAATTCTACCCCCGTCGTCTTCGTCCGGCTATCGCCTGCGGATGCTGACATCGCAGTCGTGCGAGTTGTTGTTCCGACTCCGTTCAGAGATATCTCACGAGAGCATCAGACTTGGGCGGCGAATTCTCGAAGCGAAACAATACGTAACT
>ERZ1370068.5670-contig-4687_pt1 | contig 39741 bp, 45 predicted proteins | sample MGYA00561227_ERZ1370068 | MGnify/ENA primary metagenome ERZ1370068 (study PRJEB38410, sample SAMEA6850437) | metagenome | study: Metagenomic assessment of the ecological functions of the soil: analysis of the soil microbiota associated with the... | reverse complement strand
ACGAGCTGCTCGACCTCATCGAACGCGCCGCCTGATGGGCGACCGACCGACGCGGCGGAGCTCGTCGAGGCGGTGTTCGAGTTCCTCGCCGAGGAGGTGCTGCCGAACGCGCCCGACCACCGCGCGAAGTTCCGCACGCTCGTGGCGATGAACGCGCTCGGGATCGCGCGCCGCGAGCTCGAGTCCGACGAGCAGTTCCCGTCGCAGGACGAGCTGCGCGAGCTCGCCGCGCGGATCCGCGCCGGGGAACCGGCCGACCCGGCGGAGCTGAAGGCGCACGTCGCGCGCGAAGCTGCGCGATCTCGAATCCGGCGTACCTCGAGAAGTACGAGTGACGCGCGCCGCATCTACCTGCTGCGGCACGGGCAGGTCGCGTACTTCGTCGACGGCCGCCCGGTGCGGCCGGACGACGTGCATCTCACCGACGAGGGCCGCCGCGAGACGAGCAGACCGCGGCCGCGCGCTGGCGGGCATCACGCTTCGACCGCGTGATCACGAGCGGCTCGCGCGGGCCGTCGAGACGGCGCAGATCGTCGCGCCGGACCGCGAGCCCGGAGTCGTGGCCGGAGCTCCGCGAGCTCGAGGCGGCCGTGCCCGCCGACGTCGCCGATCCCGAGGCCGCGTTCGTCCGGCGCGTTCAGCGGCACGCTGCCCGGAGGACGCGACGTTCCTCGGCGGCGAGACGATCGGCTCGCTGCTCGACCGCGCGCGTTCCCGCGCTGCAGCGCCTGGCGCGGCGAGCCCGGCTGGGACGTCGCGCCTCGTCGTCGCGCACGGCGGCACGATCCGCGCGCTTCTGTCCTACGCGCTCACCGGGCGGCCGCGCTTTCCTCGGCAACTTCGAGCTCGCGCCGGCGTCGATCTCGATCCTCGACGTCGGCGAGACGACTGGATCGTGCGCGCCGTGAACGTGACGCCGTACGATCTCGCACGCACACGCGCACGCGCCTGCGAACGATGGAGGAGCTATGGGCTCAGTACAAGAGCATGTAGAGCACGACGCGGTCGTCGAGCTGATCCGCCGCGAGCCGACCGACTACGACGCGATCCGCGAGCTCTGGAAGAAGCACTCGCTCGCCGAGGACGCGCGCGACCTGCCCGGCCTGATCTCGACGCTGACGCCCGACTGCGTCTACGAGCTCGCGCAGACCGGCCACCGCTGGGAGGGCCACGAGGGCGCGCGCGCGCTTCTACACCGAGCTGCTGACCGCGTTCCCGGACATCCACTTCGACCTGACCGACATCGTGATCGGCCCGCAGGGCGTGTGCGAGGAAGCGCGCGTGACGGGGACGCACAAGGCGCCGTGGGTCGGCAACGCGCCGACGCGGCGAGCACCTGACCTGGCGCGTCGTGATCTTCTTCCCGTGGGATCCCGAGCGGAAGCTCTTCCGCGGCGAGAAGGTCTACACGGACGTTGACTTCAGCCAGGCCGCGATGCGCTGACCGACCTCTTCGCCGGCGTCCTCCTGGAGGAAGTGGCCGGCGCCGGCGATCGGCTCTTGCAGCTCGGCGCCGGGGATCAGCTCCGGCGAGCCGCTCGGCGACGCGCGGCGAGAAGATCGGGTCCGAGTCGCCGAAGAAGACGAGCGCGGGCCGGTCCCCACGAGCTGCAGCGCTTCGCGCACGCTCGCGCATCGTCTGCGCCGACGGATGCTCCGGCTCTGTCGGGCACCTGCTCGGGGAACATCAGCACGCCGGTCTTCGACTCGGGCGTCGGGAACGGCGCGTCGTACGCGGCGACGATCGTCGCTCCGGCAGCTCGCTCGTGCACGTGATGCGGATCGAGCTGACCCGGCTGGAAGTCGGTGCCGCGTGCGGCGGACGAGCGTCGCGGAAGCGCAGCCACGTGTCCGACGGCGGACGCCCGGAGAAGATGCCCGGTGTTCATGACGACGAGCCGCGCGATCCGATCGGGACGCTTCGACCGCGAGCCGCATGCCGAGCGGGCCGCCCCAGTCCTGCATCACGACCGTCACGTCGCGCAGGTCGAGCTCGTCGACGAAGCGCTCGAGCGACGCGTGTGCGCGTCGTACGAGTACCACTCGCGCTCGACCGGCTTGTCGCTGCGGCCGAAGCCGAAGTAGTCCGGCGCGATGCAGCGCGCGACGGCGCGATCTGGTCGGGATCACCTTGCGGTAGAGGTACGCCCACGTCGGCTCGCCGTGGCAGCAGCAGCACCGGCGCGCCGTCGCCTTCGTCGACGTAGTGCATGCGCAGCCCGTCCTGCTCGACGTAGTGCGGGCGGACGGAAGTCAGGCGGGGAGCGACGCGAAGCGCTCGTCCGGCGTGCGGTAGACGTCGCTGGATCAGAGTGCGGGATCCCCGTTGCCGGTCGGGATGCGCGCGCGGAACGGTGGGCGACGACTGGGCAGCGCGAGACGGCGACGTGTCCCAGCCCGCCAGTGCGCGGCCAGGCCTGATTGCATCGTCGGTCGCCCTCGAGCTGACATGTGCCTCGTCGAGCGCGGCCTCGAGGTCGGCGCGGAGATGAACGGAACTCCGCCCGCGAGCGCGACCTGCGCCTCATGGGACTCGACCCGGTCAGGGGATCGCCGAGCTCTTGCCGGGATGTTCGTCTAGGAAGGCCGAAGAGAGGCGGCGACTGCTAAACGGTGCCGGCGAGCGCCGTGCCCGTGCCAGGTGCGCCGAGGTTCGCTCGTCCGCAGGCCGGCACGCCGCCGGACCTCCGGGGCTCCTGGTCGTCGGGCACCGCGGAGACCGTGACGGCGCCGAGTTGGCGACGCGAGCGCGCCGATCCCGAGGCCTGATCAGGAGCTATCGGCACGAAGACGATCTCCGCGCTGGTCCGGCGTTTTCGTCGAGCATGACGCGGAGTGAGAACGACGCTGCCTGCAGAGCAGCGAGGAGACCGTGGAGCGACCCATGACGAGCCGAGGCGAGACGTGGGGAGCAGCAGCGCGGTATGCCGATCGCGGCGACGAGCAGCGTCACCGACAGCGGCAGAGGATGCCGCGCTCCGGTCGCCAGCGCCGACAAGCCACAAGGCAGACCGATGGCGGTACAACGGAACGACAGCAGGCTAGAAGCCGGCCTGGACGAGGTACTGGAAGAAGCAACATCGTCAGCCCGCCGGACAGCTGCCATTGTCTCCCGAAGCATGTCGCGGCGGGATGAGCGGCTCTTCGGCCCTGCGCTGCGCGGCGGCCCCTCCCAGCGAAGAACAGCCAGGATCACGAAACAGCGCCGCCGAGGATCAGCCAGAGCGCTGGAGAGACGTTCGCCCACGACGGCCCATCCGTCCGTCCGGCTTCGGCCGAATCCGTCCAGATCCCACTCGCTCGAGCGAAGCGCTACGCCGAAGACGAGCAGCTCCCAGCCCGAGCGCCAGGAGGACTGGCGCCGATACGATCGCCGACATGTGGGACGCTCGTCGCACCGGCGCGTCCGCGATGCGCCGGGCAGAGCAGCAGGATGACCAGAACCAGCACCACCCTCCCCGGCAACGACCCATCGCCACGAGAAATACGTCGTGCAGAAGCCGCCGATGAGCGGACCGACCGCGACCGGCGATCGCACCGGCGGCCGCAACGAGTCCGTGCTGCTGCAGGCCGCCAGCCCGTGGCAAGTTCGACGCGACGACGGGCGACGATCGCTGGCAGGATCAGCGCCGCGCCGACTCCTTCGGGAACGACCAGCCGAACAGCAGCACTGGCAGAGGTTGGGCGCGATCGCCGTTGTGAACGATCCGCACCCGTAGATCACGCAGCCGATCGCGAACGCCGCTTGCGGCCGATGATTGCCGCCGATCTTGGCGCCGGTGATCATCAGCGCGCCATGACCAGCGTGTACGCCGTGATTGCGCCTGGATGTCCGGTCACCGTCGTTCCCACGTCCTTCGCGACCGTCGCGATCGAGACGTTCATCACCGAGCTGTCCGAGCGTCATCAGGAACTGGCCCGCCGCCAGCGTCAGGAGTACGACTTGACCGCCCGAGGGTCTGCTCGCACATCCGGCCAGTATCTCCTGTTACGCCGCGCGAACGCGTCGATCACGCGCGGCAGCTCCGCCGGCGGGCAGGAGACCGCGAGCACGGCCGTGTCGATGCCGGCGGCGGCGAACTCCGCAACGCGCTCGCGCTGCGCTTCGACCGGGCCGAGCAGGAAGACCTCGCGGATCGAGGCTCTCGGGCGCGAGCTCGAGGCGCGCTTGCGGTCGCCCGCGTTCCACGCCTCGACGACCGGGTCGATCTCGTCGCCGCGGCCGAGCCAGCGGAAGAAGTCCGCGTAGACGGGCACGGTGGCGTACGCGACGAACGTGCGCTTCGCCGTCACGAGCGCCTCGTCCTCGGGGCCGTGGATCGAGAACAGGCGGCAGGCGAGCTCCTTGTCCGGCCTGCCGAACGTGCGCACGACCTGCTCGACGTTGCCGAGCGGCAGGAAAGTTCGCGAACACGCCGTCCGCCTTCTCGGCGGCGAGCCGCAGCATCCGCTCGCGCAGCGCCGCGAGCACGATCGGCACCGGCTGTGCGGGCGGTGATCTGGAGCCTGAACCCACCGGGGCCGCGTTCGCCGGCGAGCACGGCGCGCCAGGTAGTCGATCGGTCTCCGAGACCTTGAGCAGCGGTCGCCGGAACGGGATGCCGTTCCACTGCTCGACGATCACGTTCGACGACGCGCCGAGCCCGAGCACGAAGCGCCCGTCGCTCACGTCCGCGAGCGCGGCCGCGCGTCTGCGCGAGCAGCGCCGGGCCGCGGGTGAAGACGTTCACGATCCCGCTGACGAGCCGCAGCCGCTCGCTGTGCTGCGCCGCGACGACGAGCGGCGTGAAGCTCGTCGAGCTCCGTCGCCTCCGCCGACCAGACGCTGTCGTAGCCTGCGTCCTCGATGCGGCGCACGAGCGGGCCGGTGCCTCGCGCAGCGGCACGCCGGTGAACGGGATCGTCATGCCGAGTGCGGATGCGGCAGTATCTCGCGCAGATGGACTGGCACGCAGCGATGCCGTTCGGCGGCCTGCTCGGGATCGAGCTCGTCGGCGAGCCGAGCCCGGACGAGGTGCGCGCGCGTCTTGCCTGGCGCGAGGAGCTGTGCACCGCCGGCAGGCCTCACTGCACGGCGGCGCGCTGATGAGCGCTCGCGCGACAGCGCCGGCGGGCTGTGCGCGTACCTCAACCTGCCTGACGGACGCGGCGGGGACGGCGACGATCCAGTCGGGCACGAGCTTCCTGCGTCCCGGTGCGCGGACGGCTACGTCGAGGCGGTCAGCCGCCCGCTCAGCGTCGGCCGCAACGTGATCGCCGTCGACACCGAGGTGCTCGACTGACGCAACCGGCCGGTCCGTCGCGCAGCGTCGTGCAGTGCGCAGGCCGTTCTGCGCTGACGTCCTGCGCCGTGTCCCGAAAGTCTGGACTCGTGGCTCTGCGTCCAGGATCCGTCGACTGCGCTGAGCCCTGATCGCGCGTCGGAATCGCGCGTCGCCCGAGCGGTCAGAGCGCGATCTGCGTCGGCAGCACTGGCTCACCGAGTCCTGGTCTGAGCGACAGCGCCCGTTCAGCCGAGGCGCTCGACGAGCATGGCCATGCCCTGGCCGCCGCCGACGCACATCGTCTCGAGGCCGATCGTCTTGTCCAGCGTCTCGAGGTCGTTCAGCAGCGTGTTCATGATCCGCGCGCCGGTCATGCCGTAGGGATGGCCGAGCGCGATCGCGCCGCCGTGCGGGTTCAGCTTCGTCGCCGAACGGATCGACGCCGATCTCGCGGCAGACGGGAAGCACCTGCGCGGCGAACGCCTCGTTCAGCTCCATCACGTCGACGTCGTCGATCGTCATCCCCGCCTGCGTCGAGCACGCTTGCGCACCGCCTCGATCGGGCCGACGCCCATGATCTCCGGCGCGACGCCCGAGACCGACGACGCGATGATCCGCGCGCGCGGCTGTGATGCCGAGCTCGCGCGCGCGCGTGTCGCGACATCACGACGACCGCCGCCGCGCCGTCGTTCAGCGGGCACGAGTTGCCGGCCGTCACCTTGCCGCCCGGCTTGAACGCCGGCTCGAGCTGCGCGAGCTTCTCGAGCGTCGACGACGCGGCGCGGACCGTCGTCGGCCGCGACGCCGTCCCACGGCGTGATCTCGCGCGCGAAGAAGCCGGAGTCCTGCGCCGCGACCGCGCGCTCCTGCGAGCGCTGCGCGAAGCGGTCCATGTCCTCGCGCGAGACGTCCCAGCGCTCGGCGACGTTCTCCGCCGTGAGGCCCATCGGGATGTAGACGTTCGCGATCGGCGCGTCGTCGCCGAACAGCGTCGGGTGCAGCTCCTCCGCGTCCTTCGGATAGCCGTTCACCTGCGACGATCGACTCGACGCCGCCGGCGACGAACGCGTCGCCCTCGCCGGCGCGGATCGCGTGGAAGCGCCATGCGGATCGTCTGCAGGCTCGACGCGCAGAAGCGGTTGACGGTCGTGCCGGGCACCGTCTCGGGCAGCCCGGCGAGCAGCGCGACGCGCCGGCGCGAGGTTCATCCCCTGCCGCTCCTGCGGGAAGCCGCAGCCGACCATCACGTCGACGATCTCGCGCGCGGTCGAGCTCGGGCACCTTGTTCAGCGCCGCGTCGATCGCGAACGCGACGAGGTCGTCGGGACGCGCGTCGACGAGCGAGCCCTTGCGCGCGCGGCCGATCGGCGTCCGCGCCGCGGCGACGATGACGGCTTCAGGCATCGGGTGCTCCCGCGACCATGTAGACGACCTCGCCGACGAGCGCCGGCTTCTCCTTGCCCTCGATCTCGACCTCGACGCCGACGTTCCAGATCACGCTCGGCCCGCGCCGCTGCGTCTTCGAGCAGCTTCGCGTGCAGGCGCACGCGCGAGCCGACGGGCACGGGGCTCGTGAAGCGGACCTTCTCCGTGCCGTAGTTGACGCCCATCACCGCGTCGCTCACCGAGACGACCTCGCTGAGCAGCATCGGGCAGCATCGACGAGCGTCAGGTAGCCGTGCGCGACCGTGCCGCCGAACGGGCCCGTCCGCAGCGCGCTCCGGGATCGACGTGGATCCACTGGTGGTCGCCGGTCGCCTCGGCGAACGATGTTGACCTGCTCCTGCGTGATGTCGTGCCACGAGCTCGTGCCGAGCTCGCGCTCGCCGGCCTGCTCGAGCTCGCTCGATCGTCAGCGTCGTCGTCATCTCGTTCTTCCTCCTGTCAGTCAGCTGTTCGCGCAGCGCCTTCCGGTCGACCTTGCCGATCGGCGTCGAGCGGTAGCGCGTCGAGCACGTGGATCTCGCGCGGATACTTGTAGCCGCCGAGCCGCTGCCTTGCCGAACGCGACGAGCTCGTCCGGCGCGATCTCCTCGGCCAGCGTCACGAAGGCGACGACCTCCTCGCCGTGCACCTCGTCCGGGCCGGCCGACGACGCAGGCCGTCGCGATCGCCGGATGCTCGAGCAGCGCCTCCTCGACGTCGCGCGGGAACACGTTGAAGCCGCCGCGGATGATCAGGTCCTTCTTCCGGTCGAGGATCGTCAGGTAGCCGTCCTCGTCGAGGCGGCCCATGTCGCCGGTGTAGAGCCAGCCGTCGCGGATCGTCTCCGCCGTGAGCTCGGGCGCGTTCCAGTAGCCCTTCATCACGAGCTCGGAGCGCACGCAGATCTCGCCGTCGACGATTCGCACCTCGGTGCCAGGCACGGGGCACGCCGACCGTGCCGTAGCTTGACGCGCGCCGGGCCGGTTCGGTCGAGACGAGCGCGGACGTCTCCGTCAGGCCGTAGCCCTCGCGGATCTCGACGCCCGGGCACGCGGCGGACGAACTCCTGGATCGCCTCGGGCGCGAGCGGCGCCGCGCCGGAGGCGACGTAGCGCAGCTCGGAGAGGTCGTAGTCCTCGAGCGGGCTGCGCAGCAGCATGGTAGAGCATCGACGGGACGACCGGAGCGATCTGGCTGCGGTGCGTCTGCGCGAGCTCGAGCCACGCGTCGGCGTCGAACCAGCGCATCAGCACCGACTGCGGCCGGCCTGGATGGTGCAGGCTCGACGTTGAGGACGAGCAGCCCGTAGGAGTGCGAGAGCGGCAGGCAGCGACGAGCGAGCGGTCGATCCCGTCGACGTGGCCCGCCGTCGTGGCCGCGACGCCCGGCTTCCCAGAGGTTCGCGTGCGTGAGCATCACGCCCTTCGCGCGGCCGGTCGTGCCGCCGGTGTAGACGAGCGCGGCGAGGTCGTCGTCCGCGCGCGCGACGATCGGCAGCGGCTCGCCTCTGTTCCGAGCTCCGCGAGGTCGATGACGACGGCGCACGCCGTTCGCCGCCGCCTCGACGCGTGTCGCGGACGAGCGGCGAGGCGATCACGAGCGCCGGCTCCGGCGTCGAGCGACGATGCGCCGCAGCTCCTCGGCGCTGAGCGAGGAAGATCACCGGCGTGACGACGGCGCCCGCGCGCGCAATCGCGTGGTAGACGACGCCGACGTCGGGCGAGTTCTCCATCATCACGACGACGCGGTCGCCGGGCTTCACGCCGAGCTCGACGAGGCCCGCGCGCGCGCGCGCGCCTCGGTCGAGCAGCTCGGCGGAGCGGAACCAGCGCGCCGTCGAACCAGAGCGCGCTCGTAGTCGCCCGCGACGCTCGTGCGTCGCCTCCGCGAGCCGGGCGAGGTTCCGGCTCATCGCTCGCGCATCGACTGGCCGCCCGCCGCGTGCATCGACGCGAGCATCCCCGCGCGGCGCGGCGCCGTCCGGGCAGGCGGTCGCGCAGCTCCTGCAGCAGCGCGTCCGGATCCCAGCGCGACTCGCCGGCCGCGAACAGCTCGCCCGGCCTCCCAGCCGCGCAGCATGTTGACCGCGCCGCCGTAGATGAAGAAGACCTGCCCGGTGATGTCCTGCGCCTCGTCCGCGCAGAGCGCGACGACGATCGGCGAGTTGTTCGCCGGGTCGGCGGGATCGAACCCGTCGTCCGGCGCGCCGATCTCGCCGAACGCGGCCTCGGTCATGCGCGTGCGCGCGTTCGGCGCGAGCGCGTTGACGGTGACGCCGTAGCGCTGCGAGCTCCTGCGCGGCGATCAGCGTGAAGCCGACGATGCCCGCCTTCGCCGCGCCGTAGTTCGCCTGGCCGACGTTGCCGAAGACGCCGGACGGGCTCGACGTGTTGATCACGCGCGCGCGCACCTCCTCGCCGGCCTTCGAGCGCTCGCGCCAGTGCGCGGCGGCGTGGCGCGTCGGCGCGAAGTGGCCCTTCGAGGTGGACGTCGATCACCGCGTCCCACTCGTGCCTCGTCCATGTTCGACGAGCATGCGGTCGCGGAGGATCCCCGCGTTGTTGACGAGGATGTCGAGGCGGCCGAAGCGCTCGACCGCCTGCTCGACCATGCCGCTTCGGCGCCGGCGAAGTCGGCGACGTTCTCGCCGTTCGCGACCGCCTCGCCGCCGAGCGCCTCGATCTCGCGGACGACGTCGTGCGCCGGGCCTGCGTCGGCGCCCTCGCCGGCGAGCGACGCGCCGAGGTCGTTGACGACGATCTTCGCGCCGGCGCGCGCGAGCGCGAGCGCGTGCTCGCGGCCGATTCCGCGGCCGGCGCCGGTGACGATCGCGACCTTGCCGCTCAGGTCGGGCATCGCGTGGTGAGATTACAGCGGTCATGGACTTCGAGCTCAACGCCGGAGCAGGAGCTCATCCGCGCCTCGGCGCGCGAGTTCGCGGCGCGCGAGATCGTCCCGCACGCGCGCGACTGGGATCGCGTCGAGGAGATCGACCGCTCGCTCGTGCCGAAGCTCGCCGACGCGGGCTACCTCGGAGCGCGGGCTGGGACGAGGAGTACGGCGGCAGCGGGCCTCGACACCGTGTCGTACGCGCTCGTCGTCGAGGAGCTCGGGCAAGGCCGACTCGTCGGTCCGCGGGATCGTCTCCGGTCAACGTCGGCCTCGTCGGCAAGACGATCGCGCGCTTCGGCACCGAGGAGCAGAAGCGCGCGTGGCTGCCGAAGCTCGCCTCCGGCGAGGCGCTCGGCTGCTACGCGCTGACCGAGCCGGGCTGCGGCTCCGACGCGGCGGCGCTCGTCACGCGCGCCGAGCGCGACGGCGACGGCTGGGTGCTCACCGGCTCGAAGATCGTTCATCACGCTCGGCTCGTGGGCGTCGGTCGCGCTCGTCTTCGCGCGCACCGGCGAGCGACGGGCCGCGCGGGCATCACGTGCTTCGTCGTCCCGACCGACGCGGACGGCTTCGAGCGCGCGTCCGATCAAGGGCAAGCTCGGCCTGCGCGCGCAGGACACCGCCGAGCTGTCGCTCGACGGCGTGCGCGTTCCCGACGAGAACCGGCTCGGCGAGCTCGACGGCGGCTTCCAGTGTCGCGATGTCGGCGCTCGACGTCGGCCGCATCTCGCTCGGCGGCCGGCTGCGTCGGCATCGCGCAGGGCTGCCTCGACGCGTCGGTCGCGCTACGCGCGCGAGCGCAGCGCAGTTCGGGCGGCCGATCGCGGGCTTCCAGCTCGTGCAGGAGCTGCTCGCCGACATCGCGGTCGAGACCGACGCGGCGCGCCTGCTCGCGTGGCGCGCGGCCGCGCTCGCCGACCGCGCACGTGCAGCACACGCTCGAGTCGTCGCGTGGCGAAGCTGCTACGCGAGCGAGGTCGCGGTGCGCGCCGCGAACAACGCGGTGCAGGTGTCACGGCGGCTACGGCTACGTCGACGAGTACCCGGTCGGCAAGTACCTGCGCGACGCGCGCGTCGACGACGCTCTACGAGGGCACGAGCCAGATCCAGAAGCTGATCATCGGCCGCGCGCTCACCGGCGAGAGCGCCTTTACCACAGCTAGAGAAGGGCCGGGTTGCCCCGGCCCTTCGTTTCGAACTAATCGAGTCGCGGTTTAGGTGCCGCCGCGGCCGTTGATCAACGACCCCTGCTCGGTCCAGATCTTGGTGTTGCCGTTGTACTTGATGATCTTCACCTGCGAGATCGGGAACGGATCTGTCGCGCTCGTCGTCACCTTGATCGCCGGCGAGCGTGCCCGGGTTCGTCCAGTTCATGTGCCGGGCAGCCTTGAGGAGCTTCGCGCGCGTCGGGTTCTTACCCGTCGCCGCGAGCAGCTTCACGACGTCGTACGCCTTCGCAAAGCCGTAGTAGTAGAACGTGTTCGTCGGGTCCGCGTTCGGCGCCCACTTCGCCATCTGCGCCTTGTAGAGCTTCACGAACGCGTTGTTCGCGTACTTCGGGTCGTTCGAGTTCAGGAGGTACGCGGTGCTGATCGAGCCGTCGAGTGTCGCCGCGTTCGAGTTGGCGAGGGCGAGGCCCATGACGTAGTCGTTCGCCGAGACCGAGTTGAGGATGACCTGCTCGGGCTTGTAGCTTCAGCGCCTTCATCGTCGCGTAGGTCTTGATCGGTCGGGCTCGGCGTCGCCGAAGATCGCGACCACCTCGGCGTTCGACTGCCTGTAGCCGCAACGACCTCGCGACGCGACGCTCGCCTCGGTGGCGGCGACGCCCACCTCCTGACGATGTTCGTCGACTTCGCCCCGAGGCCGGCTTTGAGGCCTTCGAGGTAGTTCTTGCCGTAGTCGTCGTTCTGGTAGAGGACGGCGATCTTCTTCGTCGGCCAGTTCGTCGCGGCGTACTTGCCGTAGATCCGTGCCCTCGGCGAAGTAGTCCGGCTGCCAGCCCATCGTCTCCGGCCGCTCGCGATACCGGGCTCCGAACTCCGTCGCCCCGGTGGAGACGAGCATCTGCGGCACCTTGCGGTCGTTCATGTAGTCGACCACCGCCTGCTGAGGCTCGGTGCCGAGCGCGCCGAAGGTGGCGAAGACCTTGTCCTCCTCGACGAGCTTGCGCGTCTGCTGCGCCGTGTTGGCGGGGTTGTACCCGTCGTCGTAGTACTTCCAGACGATTTGCCTGCCGTCGCACGCCGCGCTTGTGAGTCGTCTTGTCGCGCCGCGTGTTGATGTACGTGAAATAGACCTTCATCCCGACCGGGATCGGCGCGTAATACGCGGCCGGCCCGCTGAGCGGGAACGTCCCGCCGATGACGAACTTCGTCTTCGTGACGCCGTTGACTTGCGCAGCCGGCCGAGCGCCGTGACACCACGGTCGCGCCGACCGCCGAGTGCGGCGGCAAGCAGACCAAGCCTCCTCTTCATTGACCTTCTCCTTTTAGCGGTACCGCGCGGTGTTACGTGCGGCTTGGAGTATAGCGCGCGCCTTAGACGCGATTTGTTAGCCCGTTGCTGAGCAAGTCCTGCGATCCCGTACGGGGCGACAAACAGCACCAGGAGCAGGCTAAAGCCGTAAACCGCCGCGCCTGCGCCCGCCGGCTGGGGTCGAGCGGCGAGCCGAACGGCTTTTCGACCCAGCTCAGGATGTCCGGCGCGTAGAGGGGCACGTACTCGATGAACAGGGCGCCGAAGACGACGCCGACCAGCGAGCCGAGCCCGCCGACGACGACGCCGATCAGGAGCAGGAGCGACAGGTTGATCGAGAACGTGTCCGGGTTGACGAAGCCGATGACGATCGCGTAGAGCGAGCCGGCGACGCCGGCGAAGAACGCCGAGATCCCGAACGCGAGCGTCTTGGTCACGGTGAGGTTGACGCCGGACGAGACGGCCGCGATCTCGGACTCGCGGATCGTTCGGAACGAGCGCCCCAGCTTGCCGAGGAGCAACAGCCACGCGAGCACGAACATCACGCCTGCGATCGGCCACGTCGATCACGTAAGCCTCGTGACCGGTCAGTACGCGCGTCAGGTTCTTCCCGCCGCCGCCGCCGGTGAAGTCGGAAAACTTCTTCGCGAGCGCGATCACCGCGATCGGGATCGCGAAGGTCGCGAGCGCGAGGTACGCGCCGCGCAGCCGAAGCGCGGGAAGCCGAAGAGGAACCCGGCAATGCCCGCGAGCAAGCCGGCGATCGGGATCGTCAGCCAGGTCGTTCCAGCCGTGGTCGACGCTCAGGATCGTCGTCGTGTACGCGCCGATCAGCATGAAGCCGCTCTGGCCGAGCGAGATCAGTCCCGAGTAGCCGGTCAGGATCTGCAGGCCAAGCGCGGCGATGAAGAACGTCGCGACGAAGGCGAACCGGTACTCGTGCGTGTCGCTGAGGAAGAGCGGGAGCACGACGATCACGGCCGCTGCGACGAGGGTCGCCGCGAGGCCGACGAGGAACTTACGCGTGATCAAACGCGCCTCACGACGGTTCGGCCCGAGCAGGCCCGGACGGGCGGAAGACGAGCACGAGCAGCAAGAGGGCGAGCGCGACCGGCAGGCGCAAGTCGGGCGAGATCTGGCCGGGGAAGTAGGTGCCGAGAAGGTTGATCGTGACGCCGAGCGGAGCCCGCCGATCACGGCGCCGACCGGGCTCTCGAGCCCGCCGAGAATTGCCGCGGCGAACGCGTAGATGATCGTGACCTGCATGAAGCCGGGGTGAAGATGAATTGCGCCGATGCTGCGAGCATCCCGGCGACGGCCGACAGGATCGCGGCGAAACCCCAGCCGATCGAGAGCATCCACGGCACGCGCACGCCGAGCAGCCTGCTCGCGGAGGGATCGACGGCCGAGGCGCGCAGCGCGAGCCCGAGCTTCGTGAACCTGAAAAGCAGCCACAGCGACGCCCACGCACACGAGCACGATGATCAGGTCGTAGACCGACTGCTGCGGGATCGCGATGTCGCCGACTGACCACGTGCCGCCGGAGAGCGGGGACACGAGGATCTTCTCGTCCGGCTGCCAGATCCAGCTCACGAGGCCGTTCAGGATGACCAGCAGCGCGATCGTCGCCATCACCACCGTCAGCTCGCCGGCGCGGTGGAGCGGCCGGATCACGGTCTCGTGGATGGCGAAGCCGCCGAGGAACGAGATGCCGAGCGTGAACACGAACGCGGGCCAGTACGACCAGCCGTGGTGCGTGATCAGCGCCCACGCGATGTAGGTGCGAGACCATCCCCATCTCGCCCTGCGCGAAGTTGATGACGTGCGTCGCGCGGTAGATGAGCACCAGCGCGAGCGCGAGGCTCGCGTAGATCGCGCCGTCGCCGAGCCCTGTCACGACTTGTTGGATGAACTTCGGCCATCAGTAACCCAGGTACGACTTTCGAATGCCTTCGTGCTCGCGCAGCTCGGCGCTCGCACCCTCGAGCGCGACGCGCCCGACCTCGAGCACGTACGCGCGGCTCGAGAGCTCCAGCGCCGCGTTCGCGTTCTGCTCGACGACGAGCACGGTCAGGCCCTGCTCCTCGTTCAGCCGCCGGACGAGCGCGGAAGAACTGCTCGACGATGATCGGCGCGAGCCCGAGCGATGGCTCGTCGAGGAGCAGCAGCCGCGGCCGCGACGAGGCGCGCCGCGCGAGCGCGAGCATCTGCTGCTCGCCGCCTGACAGCGTTCCCGCCTGCTGGTCGCGCCGGTCGCGCAGCCACGGGAGGTCGCTCGTGCACCTCGTCGAGGTCGCGTCGCGATCGCCTTGCGGTCGCGGCGGAGGTACGCGCCCATCTTGAGGTTCTCCGCACACGGTCAGCTCGCCGAGGATGCCGCGCCCCTCGGGGACGTGCGCGATGCCGCGCCGCGCCGTTCCTCCGGCCTTGCGCGGCGAGCGGCTTGCCGTCGAAGACGAGCGCGCCTTCGGTCGCGACCATGCCCGAGATCGCGCGCAGCGTCGTCGTCTTGCCGGCGCCGTTCGCGCCGAGCAGCGCGACGATCTCGCCTTCGTCGACGGTCAGCGAGATGCCGTGCACGGCGGCCACCTGCCCGTAGCGCGCGTGGACGTCAGTCAGTTCCAGCAGGGGCATCGGCGCTCGTCGTTGCTCCGGCGCCGAGGTACGCCTCGATCACCGCGGGATCGGACTGGATCTCCTTCGGCGTGCCCGCCGCGATCGTCCGTCCGAAGTCGAGGACGGTGACGCGGTCGGACACGCTCATGACGAGGTTCATGTGGTGCTCGACGAGCAGGATCGTCAGCTCGTAGTCGGCACGCAGCTGCCGGATCAGCTCGGCCGAGGCTCGCGACCTCCTCGTGGTTCAGGCCGCCTGCCGGCTCGTCGAGCAGGAGGAGCCTCGGCCGCGCCGCGAGCGCGCGCGCGAGCTCGATTCGCTTCAGCGTTCCGAACGGCAGTCCCGCCGCCGGTGCATCCGCGAGCTTCGCGAGCCCGAGCGAGTCGAGCGTCTCGACCGCCTCGGCGCGAACGCCGCGCTCGCGCCCGGGCGCGATGCGCGTGTGCGCGCCGACGAGGACGTTGTCGAGCACGCTCATGTGCGCGCAGAGCTGCAGGTTCTGGAACGTGCGCGCGATCCCGAGCCGGACGATGCGGTGTGCGGGCTCGCGCAGCAGGTCCTTCCCTCGTAGCGAACGGCGCCGCCGCTCGGCTTGTACAGGCGCGTGATGACGTTGAACGCCGTCGTCTTGCCGGCGCCGTTCGGGCCGATCAGGCCCGCGATCTCGTCCTTCTCCACCGTCGAGCGAGAGCTCGTCGAGAGCGAGGATGCCGCCGAAGCGTCGGCTGACGTTGTCGACCTCGAGCAGCGCCACGGCGGCTAGCTTCTCACACCGCGCGACTATTTCGGTGGCTCGGCAGCTCAGCTACGCCGGGTGACTGCCTAGCGGCCCTCGGCCAGCTCGCCGCGCAGCGTCATCTGCGGTCGCGGACGCCTTCGCAACCAGACGTCCCTGCTCGTCCGCTGACTTCGCACTCGGTCATGCCGATGTGCCGCCCGCGCTTCGTCACCGTGCCGACCGCGCGCAGCCGGCCGTCGCGCACGGGGCGGAGAAAGTTGATCTTCAGCTCGACGGTCGTGAACGTCTCGCCTTCGTCCAGCGTCGCGGCCCAGCACACGCCGAGCGCTGCGTCGGCGAGGTCGCAGAGGATGCCGCCGTGCACGGTGCCCATCGGATTCCAGAAGCGGTCGTCGGCGTCGACCTCGAAGACGGCGCGTCCGTCTTCGACCTCGACGAGCCGCATTCCGAGGAGCTGCGCGACCGGCGGCCCCGGCTGCTCGCCGGCGACGATCGCCTGAGGTTGTCGAGCGCTCGCACGCCCGCAACACTACGCGGCGGCACGTGTCTCGGTCGCGATGGTTCGGTGGACGGCTTCGATCGAGTTGCCGTCGGGGTCGAGCACGCGCGCGGCGTAGTACCGGTTGCTGTGCTCGGGCGGACGCCCGGATCGTGCAGCGTCTGCGCGCCGGCCGCGGTCGCCGCGGCGTGGAACGCGTCGACGGCGTCGGTGCTCGGCGCGGCGAGGCGCGATGTCGATCGTCCCCGTGATGCCGGACTCGACGAGCCAGAGGGAGCTCGCCTGCGGGGGAACGCCGAGGTAGGCGCGCCGCTTGTCGTGCCAGTCGAGCGAGAGTCGCGAAGCCGAGCGGCGCGAGAACCTCTTCGTAGAAGCGCTTGCTGCGCTCGTAGTCGCTCGACCGGCACTGTCAGGTGGTCGATCTCCACGATGAGAGAATAGAACGATCGTGCTTTTTGTCAAGATCGATGAGCTGGAATCCTTCCGTGAAGCCGTTTATACTAGGACGAACGTGCTGAGAACCAAGGGCGAACGCACCAGACACGCGATCCTCGACACCGCGGCGGCGCTCGCGACGCAGGAGGGCTCGAGCCGCTCTCGATCGCGCGGCTCGCCGAGGCGACCGGGATGAGCAAGAGCGGGCTCTTCGCGCACTTCGGCTCGAAGGAGGAGCTCCAGCTCGCAACCGTCGACCACGCGGCGGACGATCGTTCGTCGCCGAGGTGATCGCGCCGGCGCGCAGCGCGCCTCGCGGCGTCGCGCGCGTGTGGGCGCTCTGCGATCGCATGGTCGACTACTCCGAGCGGCAAGTGTTCCCGGGCGGCTGCTTCTTCGCGTGCACGTCGTTCGAGTTCAACAACCGGCCAGGTCCGGTGCGCGATCCGAATCGACGAGATGATGCGCAGCTGGATGTCGTACCTCGAGCACGCGGTCGAGCAGGCGCAGGAAGCCGGCGAGCTCGATCCGCGACTCGAGCGCGCGGGAGATCGCGTTCCAGCTCGACGCGTTCGCGCAGTCGGCGAACGCGCACTTCCAGCTCTTCCGCGACGAGCGCGTGTTCGAGGAGGCGCGGCGCGCGATCCGCGACCGGATCGAAAGCCTCCGCGTGGCCCGCGCCGCCTGACGAGTCGTCGATTGACAACGCCATGGCTTGCACGCCTCGGAGCTCCGCGTCGGTCTCGGCTGCATGCGCCTCTCGACGGACGAGAACCGCGACCTGGACGTCGCCTCGAGACGATCGCCGCTGCGGCCGACGCGGGCATCACGGTGTTCGACACCGCGCATTCGTACGGCCTCGGCGCGGACGAGCTCGGCCACAACGAGGCGTTGCTCGCCCGAGCTCTGCGCGCGGCAGGTGCGACCGAGCGCGCGCGCATCGTGACGAAGGGCGGCATGACACGCGCCGGCGGCGCGTGGGTCCCGGACGGTCGAGCGAAGGCGATTCGCGCCGACTGCGAGGCGAGCCTCGCGGCGCTCGACGGGCTGCCGATCGACCTCTATCTCATCCACGCGCCCGATCCGCGGACGCCGTGGCGAACGTCCGTGCGCGCGCTCGCCGCGTCTCGTCGACGACGGCCTCGTCGGCCACGTCGGGCTCGCGAACGTCAACCGGCCGCAGCTGGACGAGGCGCTCGAGCTCGCGCCCGATCGCGCGCGGTGCAGGTCGCGATCAGTCCGTTCGACGACCGCGCGCTTCGAGGCGGCGTCGTCGAGCGCTGCGCCGAGGCGGGGATCGCCGTGATCGCACACTCGCCGCTCGGCGGGCCGCGCCGCGCCGGGCGGCCTCGCGCGGAACGAGACGCTCGTCGAGGATCGCGGACGCACACGGCGCGACTCCGGCCGAGGTCGCGCTCGCGTGGCTGCTCGATCTCTCCCGAACGTCGTCGCGATTCCCGGCGCGCGCCGCCCGGAGACCGCGCCGCTCCGCCGCGCGCGCAGCGGCGCTCGACCTCGACGACGCCGAGCGCGCGACTGCTCGCCCGCGAGCTCGGCGAGGCTCGCCCGGCGCCGCGCAAGCGAACGCGGCGCGACGACGCCGACGTCGTGATCGTCATGGGCATCCCGGGAGCCGGAAAGAGCCGCGTCGCCGAGGAGTACGTCGCGCGCGGCTACCGGCGACTCAACCGCGACGAGCGCGGCGGCTCGTTGCGCGCGCTCGCGGGCGAGCTCGACGAGCTGCTGGCGTCGGGCGTGACGCGCGTCGTCCTCGACAACACGTATCTCACGCGCGCCGCGCGCAGCCACGTCGCTCGACGCGGCGAGCCGCCACGGTGCTGGCGACCGGTGCGTCTGGCTCGACACGCCGCTCGCCCAGGCGCAGGTCAACCTCGTCGAGCGGCTGCTCGATCGCTTCGGCTCGCTGCCGACGCCCGCGAAGCTCCGCCTGCTCGCGCGTTCCGAGCAGGGCGTGCTCGCGCCGACGTCGCAGATGCGCTCGGTCCGCGAGCTGGAGCCGCCGTCGATCGACGAGGGATTTGCCGACGTCGAGCAGGTGCCGTTCGCGCGCGACGCCGGCGACGACGAGAACGCGAGTCGGTGTGTCTCGTCGCAGCCGCCGCGCTCAGGCGGCTCCGGCTGGCAGCGAGCTCTGGCTCAAGGCGATCCGGCAGCGCCGCACCTCGTCTTCGACTGGAGCCCGGACGGGACTTGACGCGCTTGCTCCAGACGTCGCGCGTCTCGCGGCCGATGTCGCCGGACCGGTGGAGAGCGCGTTGTGCCCGCACCCGGCCGGCCCGCCGAGCTGCTGGTGCCGGCCGCCGCTGCCTGGGCTGCCGCTCGCGTTCGCGCGGGAGCACGACGTCGATCCGCGCGCGGTCGATTCTCGTCGGCGCCGGCCCCGCCCACCGGACGCTGGCGACGACGCTCGGCGCTCGATACGTCGCCGCCTGATTCCATTGACAAGGTGATCACGCCGGACGTCTTCTATGCGCGCAGCGGCGACGTGTCGATCGCCTACCAGGTGGTAGGCGACGGGCCGGCGGACCTCGTGTTCGTGCGCGGCTTCGCAGGCGACATCCTGTCCGTCTGGGAACAGCCGCTGCTCGTCCGCTTCGTCGAGGCGTTGGCGGACTTTCGCGCGCGTGATCCTGATCGACAAGCGCGGCACGGGATTGTCCGACCGGGTGCGCGAGGTCCCGACGCTCGAGACGCGCATGGACGATCTGCGCGCGGTGATGGACGACGTGGGATCCGAGAGCGCGGTCCTGTGGACCGCGCAGGAGGGCGCGCGCCTCGCGACGCTGTTCGCGGCGACGCATCCCGAACGGGTCGCAGGCCTCGGTCCTGTTCGACCCGACGGCGAAGGGACTGCGCAGCGACGACTACCCGTGGGCGTTGAGCGAGGACGAGTGGCGCACATGGTTGCGCGGAGGTTCGGGACGGCTGGGGCCGCACCGAGTTTCTCGACGCGCGTCTTGCCGAGTGGTCGCCCGACCAGCTGGACGATCCCGCGTTTCGCGCGTGGTTTCTCGCGCACATGCGGCGCAGCCTGAGCCCCGGGTCGGCGCTGGCGTTCTTTCGGATGACCATGGAGTCCGACGTCGCCGACGTCCTGCCCGTGGTGCGCGTGCCGACGGTCGTGCTGTCCAGCCCCGGCGAGCGCGGGCCGGGTGAATACTTCGCGCGCCACATCGCCGGGCGCGAAACTCGTCGAGCTGCCAGGCCTGCGGAGCATCTACCACTGGGTCGACGACGGCGCCAACGACATCGCGTTGCGCGAGACGCGTCAACTCGTTCGGGTGACCGTCGACCGGAACCGTGTCCGGAACGGGTCCTCGCGACGGTGCTCGTCACCGATCTCGTCGGGTCGACCGAGCGGGCGTCCGAGCTGGGCGACCGCGCCTGGGCCGAGCTTGCTCGGCCGCCATCACGCGCTCGTGCGCACTCACCTCGGTCGCTTTCGCGGCCACGAGATCGACCAACGCAGGCGACGGATTCCTGGCGAGCTTCGACGGTCCTGCGCGGGCGATCATGTGCGCGCGGGCGATCGTCGACTCCGTTCGCGAGCTCGGCCTCGATCTTCGGAGCGGCGTGCACACAGGCGAGTGCGAGGTCGTCGGCGAGAAGCTCGGGCGGCATCGCCGTCCACATCGGCGCGCGGTTGCGTCGTCGGCGGCGGCCGGCGAGGTGCTGGTGTCCGCGACGGTGAAGGATCTCGTCGCCGGTTCCGGGATCGAGTTCGAGGATCGCGGCGAGCACACCCTCAAGGGAGTTCCGGCGAATGGAAGCTCTACGCGGTCACGGGGTTGGAATCTCGCTGACGAGGTCGCGGCCGAGCCTGTCGATCAATTGCTGTAGCTCGGCGTGCTCGTCGGGCTCCCATCCGTCGAGCAGCTCGCGCAGACCGGTGCATCTCGCGGTGACGATCCGTTCGTAGTCCTCGCGGCCGAGCGCCGTCAGGTCGATCGCGTCACCGTTCCTTGCGCCGACCAGCGACTGCTGCCCGTAGCTGCTCGAGCGCTTCCGCGACCCGCTCCGGGTCGGCCGGCACCTGCTCGATCAGCTGGGCCTCGGTCAACGGCGTGCGTTCGCCCAGGCGCGTGAGCAGCCAAAGCTCCGGCGGCGCGAGGTCGACGCCGGCGCGAGCGGCGAGTTGCTCGTACGCCTCCCAGCGCTGGTCTCGCTCGGCGAGCCGCGAGAGCCAACGCTCGATCTCGCGAAACGCGTCGTCGCCGCGCGCAGCGTGGAAGCCGTCGCCCGCGCTCGGGTGCCTGCGCGGTCGTCTTCAGCGGGACTCTCGCGCAAGAGCCACGTGAGGAGAAATGCCACGACCGCGCACCCCGCTGCCGACGAGGAACACAGGGTGCAGCGCGTCGGTCACGGCAGTGACGTAGACGTCGTGGATCGCGGCGGGAAGCTGCGTTTGACCGCGGCCGGGTTCACGCGCGGTCGGGATGTGCGCTCCGGCCGGCAGCGCGTCCGCGAGGTTGCTTCGTGAGATGGTTGACGAAGATCGCGCCGAACACGGCGACGCCGATCGAGCCGCCGATCTGGCGGAACAGCGTCGAGCCGGAGCTGGCGACGCCGAGGTACTTGTAGTCGACCGACGTTCTGGGCAGCGAGCACGAGCACCTGCATCACCATGCCCGAGGCCGAGCCCGAGCACGAGCATGTAGAGCGCCGGCTGACGAGCGTCGACGTGTCGACGCTGAGCCGTCGAGAGCAGGCACGAGCCCGACCGCCATGAGCGCGGTGCCGGCGATCGGGAACGGCTTGTAGCGGCCGAAGCGGCTGATCAGCTGCCCGCTCACGATCGACGTGATCAAGACGCCCGCCATCATCGGCGTGATCAGCAGCCCCGACTCGGTCGGGCTGTGGCCCTTCACGTTCTGCAGGTAGAGCGGGAGGTACGTGACCGCGCCGAACAGCGCAAGCCCGACGATGAAGCCGATCGGCGCTACGTCACGCGTGAAGACCCGGTTGCGGAAGAGCTCGAGCGGCAGGATCGGCTCCGCGGCCCTGCGCTCCGACGAAGACGAACGCGACGAGCAGCGACGATCCCGCCGACGATCAGCGCGACCATCCGCGGCGAGCCCCACGGCGTAGGTCGTGCCGCCGAGGCTCGTGTAAGAGCACGATCGCCGACAGCCCGCCCGCGAGCAACGCCGCGCCGAGGTAGTCGATCGTGTGCTGCGCGTCGCGTCGGTGCGCGGCGTGGAACGCGACGCGCGATCACGCCGAGCGCGATCAGCCCGATCGGGACGTTGACGTAGAAGATCCAGCGCCACGACAGGTTGTCGACGAAGAAGCCGCCGAGCAGCGGCCCGATCACCGTCGAGACGCCGAAGACGGCGCCGAAGAACCCCTGGTACTTGCCGCGGTCGCGCGGCGGGATGATGTCGCCGACGACGGCGATCGTGACCACGATCAGCCCGCCGCCGCCGAGCCCCTGGATCGCGCGGAAGACGATCAGCTCGGTCATGTTCTGGCTGATCCCGCAGAGCGCGGAGCCGATCGAGGAAGATGCACGATCGCCGACTGCAGGACGATCTTGCGGCCGTAGAGGTCGCCGAGCTTGCCGTACAGCGGGCCGACGACCGTCGAGGCGAGCAGGTACGCGGTGACGACCCACGAGAGCTTCGAGATGCCGCCGAGGTCGCCGACGATCGTCGGCAGCGCGGTCGAGACGATCGTCTGGTCGAGCGACGCGAGCAGCAGCACCAGCAGCAGCGCGCCGAAGATCAGGCGCACGCGCTGCTGTCCGACGGCGCTCGCGGGGAACCGGCGGCCTCGGCGCTCACGTGAGGTGATTGCCTACAGGCGCGCTTCCTCTTCGGCCGTGCGTTCCGCGGTCGGGAGCGCCTCGAGCCGCTCGTCGGGAATCGGCTTGCCGCTCTCGATCGAGACGCCGTAGGTCCCGTCGGCGAGGCGGCGCCTCGGCGCGCTCGACGGCAGCGAGCTCCTCGACGCAGTCGATCGGCGAGACCCCTCGTCGAGCTCGTCCTGGTAGAGGTCGGACCGACAGGTCGGCCGGGCTCGGTCTCGTCGATGAGCTCGCCGGTGTCCTCGTGTGCCCGAGCCTCGCGAGCGCCCGCTCGATCCGCGCGCGCTCGGCGGCCAGGAGTTCGCGCGCCCGCTCAGGATCCATCACGCCACGTTACCCGGGCGAGCGGGGAAGATGCGGCGTGGACGTCGGCACGATGCTTCTTCTGGTCGGCGCGGTGCTCGCGGGGAGCATCGCGGTCGCGTTCGGCGCCGCGCGCGTCGGCGTGCCGGTCGCTCGTCGCGTTCCTCGCGCTCGGGATGCTGCTCGGCTCGGACGGGCCGGGCGGGATCGAGTTCGACGACGCGGAGCTCGCGCGGAAGGTCGGCATCGTCGGTCTCGCCGCGATCCTCTACGAGGGCGGGCTCTCGACGTCGTGGCGGCGGCTGCGCGAGGTCGCGGTGCCCGCCGCGCTGCTGAGCACCGTCGGCGTCGTCGTCACGCGCGCTCCTCACCGGCGTCGCGCGCGCTACGTGCTCTTCGACCTGTCCTGGCTCGAGTCCGTGCTGCTCGGCGCGGTCGTCGCGTCGACCGACGCCGCGGCCGTGTTCGCGACGCTGCGGTACACGCACATCCGCCGCCGGCTCGCGCGCACGCTCGAGGCGGAGACGGGCGGCAACGACCCGATGGCGATCGCGCTCACGATCGGCCTGATCGACTGGATCGAGAAGCCGAGCTTACGGCTTCGCCGACCTGCTGCTCGCTCGTCGTCCGCCAGCTCGCGCTCGGCCTCGTCGATCGGCGTCGTGCTCGGCGCGCGTCGCGATGTGGGTCGTTCGCGCGCCTGCCGCAGTCGATCGGCGCGTTCGCGCCGGTCGCGTCGGTCGCCGCGGCAGCGCTTTCGTTCGGGGCCGCCGACGTGATCGGCGGCAGCGGCTTCCTCGCCGTCTACCTGGTCGGCCTCGCGGTCGGCAGCACGCCGTCTCGCTACCGGCGGCAGCTCGTCACGCTTCCACGAGGGCTCGCGTTCCTCGCGCAGGTGGCGATGTTCGTCGTGCTCGGCCTGCTCGTGTTTCCCGAGCGACCTGCCGGCGGTCGCGCTCGCCGGGCCTGGCGCTCGCGGCGCTGCTCGTGGTCGTGATCCGGCCGGTCGCGGTCTGGGCCTCGACCGCGTTCAGCAGCTTCACCAGCCGCGAGCGCGCGCTGCTCGGCTGGGCCGGCCTTCGCGGCGCGGTTCCGATCGTGCTCGCGACCTTCGTGCTCTCGTCGGATCGTCGGCACAGCCGGAGACGATCTTCAACGCGGTCTTCTTCGTCGTCGTCGTCTCGGCGCTCGTTCAGGGAACGACGCTCGAATGGATCGCCAGCGCGGCTGGGACTGCGTCGATCCGCGCGCCGACGGTCGTCGCGGCGCCGCTCGAGGTGGATGCCGCTCGGCTCGCTCGAGCTCGTCGACTTCGACGTCGCCGGCGACCACGCGATCGCCGGCGCCGCGGTGCGCGAGCTCGGCCTGCCGCGAAGCGCGCTGATCGCGGTCGTCGCGCGGCGCGGCGAGACGATCCCGCCGCGCGGAACGCACCGTGATCGCAGCCCGGCGACCGCCTCTTCGTGCTGGCGCCGCGCGCGATGCGCGCCGCGCTCGAGGACGTCTTCTCGCGGTGGCGGCGACGCGTGTGACCGCTATTTATCGTCGACCGATGAGTTTTGCGCCAGCCTCCGCGGTCTACTCCTCGACGCGGTCGAAACCGCAGGCCGGCCGCACGTCGATTGGAGAGAATGGTCGTTCCAGATCGAGAAGGAGGAGATCCATGAGCGGAGTGCGGCTCCTCGTGGGCACGCGGAAGGGCGCGTTCGTCCTGACGTCGGACGGGACGCGCGACGATTGGAACGTCGAGGGCCCGCTGTTCGCGGGCTGGGAGATGTACCACCTCAACGGGTCGCCGGCCGATCCGGACCGGCTGTACGCATCGCAGTCCACGCGGGTGGCACGGCCAGGTCGTCCAGCGCTCGGACGACGGCGGGAAGACGTGGGAGACCGTCGGCAACGAGTTCGCCTACGACGGCGTGCCCGGCACGCATCAGTGGTACGACGGCACGCAGCACCCGTGGGAGTTCGCGCGCGTCTGGCACCTCGAGCCGTCGCTGACGGACCCGGACACGGTGTACGCCGGCGTCGAGGACGCGGCGCTCTTCCAGCTCCGCCGACGGCGGCCAGACCTGGCAGGAGCTGTCGGGGCTCCGCGACCACGAGACCGGGCCCCAGTGGCAGCCGGGCGCGGGCGGGCTGTGCCTGCACACGATCCTCATCCGATCCCGACGACCCGCAGCGGATGTTCGTCGCGATCTCCGCGGCCGGCGCGTTCCGCACCGACGACGGCGGCGAGACCTGGCAGCCGATCAACCGCGGGCTTGCGCTCGGCGAGCTGCCGGACGAGGACGCGCGAGGTCGGGCACTGCGTCCACCGGATCGCGATGAACCCGTCGCGGCCGGACGTGCTGTTCATGCAGAAGCACTGGGACGTGATGCGAAGCGACGACGGCGGCGATTCGTGGCACGAGGTGAGCGGCAACCTTCCGACCGACTTCGGCTTCCCGATCGCCGTGCACCCGCACGAGCCGGACACGGTCTACGTCGTGCCGATCAAGAGCGACTCCGAGCACGTCCCGCCGGACGGCAAGCTGCGCGTCTACCGCAGCCGGACGCGGCGGGAACGAGTGGGAGGCGCTCACGAACGGCCTGCCGCAGGAGCACTGCTACGTGAACGTGCTCCGCGACGCGATGGCGGTCGACCGCCTCGATCCGGGCGGCATCTACTTCGGGACGACCGGCGGCCAGGTCTACGCGCTCGGCCGGACAGCGGCGACAGCTGGGCGCCGATCGTGCGCGATCTGCCGGCGGTGCTCTCGGTCGAGGCGCAGACGCTGCCGTGATCCGCGTCGTGCTTCCGCACCACCTGCGGCACGCTTGCGGGCGTCGAGGAGAGGTCTCGCTCGACGCCCAGGAGCGGCCGACGCAGCGCACGGTCCTCGACGCGCTGGAGGCGAGCTATCCGGTCCTGCGCGGGACGATTCGCGATCACGGGACGGCGAAGCGCCGGGACTTCATCCGCTTCTTCGCGTGCGGGCAGGACATCACGCTCGACTCCGCCGACGATCCGCTGCCGGACGAGGTCGCCTCGGGAGCCGAAGTGTTCCGGGCGTCGTCGGCGCGATGGCCGGCGGTTGGGAATCGGCTCGATGGAAGCGAGAGTCGTGCGTTCGAATCCCGAGGATGAGTTCCCGACCGCGGAACGCGTTTCGATCTTGGAGACGTGGAACGACGCGAGCGACAGTGACGTGTCGTCGCCCGGGCCGTGTCGAACGCGCGTCGACGACGCGGCTTCACGTGGTTGCGACGTCTCAGAGCGCTGCGTCATCGTCAGTGGAAGACGCGTCGTCTCCGATCGGTGATCTCCCTCGCGACGCCGGTCCGCGCGTCGGCGACGCCGTCGTGATCCCGGCGGGCACCCCACAGCGGATAGCGAATATCGGAGCAGGGATCTCGATCTTCTACTGCGTCTGCTCGCCGCGTTTCCAGCCACGGCCGCATACCGGTCGCTCGCAGCGGCTGATCAGCCGCCACGGCTAGCTCGCCTTAATACCTGAGCGTTCGCTATGTATGGTGCCATAACGCTGCGTCGCCTGGCCGGCCACCTCGCCGGCATCCGCCACTACGAAACACGGGCTGAAGCGGTGAACACGCGTCACTTCGACTCGGTCGCCGCGCCGTTGGCGATCTTCGCGAACGACCCGCTGGTGGCGCCCCTGGGACACAGTTCGCCTATTCGAGCTACGGCTACGACGTCATCGGCGCCGCACTGGAGCGCGCAACGAACGGAGTCCTTCGGAACCCTCGTCGCGCCAGGCTGTGTTCGCGCCCGCCGACCTGAACGAAACGACGCTCGCGACGGCCCCGGCGGGACGGCGGTCGAGCTTTTACGAGCTGACCAGCAGCGGCAGCGGTTCGGCCGGCGCCGGCGATCGACTTGAGCGATCGTCGTCCAGCAGGAGGTTTCCTCTCGACCGCGCGCGACCTCGCCCGCTTTGGCGGTGCGCTCGTCGACGGCACGCTGTCCCCGCGCCGTCAGCGAGGGCCTGATGCTGACGTCGCAGAAGACGCTCGCCGGCACGCAGACCGGCTACGGCATCGGCGTCGAGGTGCATGCGAGTCCGTTCGGGACGTTTGTCGGGCATACGGGTGCAGTCGACGGCGGACAGCTGCGCTGCTGATCCATCCGGCGAAGCCGCACCGTGCTCGCCCTGGCGACCAACTTGGGGTATGCCACCGCCGACAACCCGCCGCCGCCGCGCAAGGGGACGCCCGATCCGCCCATGTGCTGCTGCTGCCGTTCATCGGCGCTAGCGCGCGCTTGCGGTGGATCAGGCCGTGGGCGGCGGCGCGTGGAGTCGCGAACGACGAGTCGCGTTGCGAGCTCGACGTGGAGCGTCTCGAAGCGCTGCCGCTCCGAGCAGCCGGTTCAAGCAGGCTCACCGCCGTTCGCCCCATCTCCGCGAGTGGCTGGCGCACCGTCGTGAGCGCCGGCGTCACGATCGTCGCGTGCTCGACGTCGTCGAAGCCGACGATCGAGACGATCCTCCGGCACGCGTAGCCCGCGCGCCCGCGCCGCCTGGATCGCGCCGATCGCGATGTTGTCGTTGAACGCGAAGATCGCCGTCGGCGGCTCGGGCAGGTCGAGCAGCTGCAGCGGCGGCCTCCCGCCCGGGCCGATCTCGGGCTCGACTTCGACCTCGAGCGCGGGATCGGGCAGGATCCCGGCCGACGGCAAGCGCGGCCCGGTAGCCGCGGCGGCGATCCTCGGTCGCGACCCAGCCCGCGAGGCCCGGTGATCTGCGCGATCCGCCGATGCCCGAGCTCGAGCAGGTGTCGCATCGCCTGGTCCGCGCCTGACGTGTGCGCGGCCGACGACGGACGGGATCCGCTCGTTGAGCGGCATCAGCGGGTCGAGCACGACGAACCGGTAGCCGCCGTCGAGGAGCCGCTCCAGCTCCTCGCTCGACTCCTCGGGGAGGATGATCAGCGCGCCGTCGGTCAGGCCGTGCAGGCGGTCGAGCACCGAGACCTCGCGGTCGTGCTCGTGCGCCGGTCGGCGAGAGCACGATCTGCAGATCGCGCTCTGAGAGCGCCTCGGCCGCGCCGGCGAGGATCGCCGAGAAGTACGCCGGATAGACGAGCGGGACGAGGACGCCGACCAGCCCGGTGCGGCCGGCCGAGAGGCCGCGCGCGCTCCGGTTGGCCGTGTAGCCGTTCTCGCGGATGACCCGGCTGACGAGCTCGCGCGTCTCGTCCGAGACGTCGCCGCGGCCGTTGAGCACGCGCGAGACGGTCGCGATCGAGACGCCGGCGAGATCGGCGATCTGGCGGATGGTCAGCACGTCGCTGCGCGCAGTCTGCGGCCATGCGTGCCATTGAAGCACGTTCCGGAACGTTCCGGAACACCAGTCTGCTCAATTTGGAGCAATTTGCGACGTTCGGGCTTGACTTTGCCTGCAACAGCGTGGTAACAGTTCCGGAAACGTTTTCGGACATTAGCCTGAACTCAGCCGAAATCGCCCGACGCCTGGGCGAGAAAGGACAGCCGATGCGACGCAGCTTCCGCACCCGCTCGCTCGGCCGCCGCCGCTGCCGCTTTGGGCCTCGCCGCCGTTGCGACGCTCGTCAGCAGTGCCGGCGCTCCCGCGGCGACCGGCCGGGCCGGCGCTGTCAGCCGCGCAGCGCCACAAGTGCCTCGTCATGACCGGATCCGGCGATCCGGCCTTCACCAAGAACTTCAACCCGTACGCCGGTGGCGGGCTGCCGAGCAACTCGATCGCCCAGGGCGCCTTCTACGAGCCGCTGATCGTCACGCCGGCAGGCGGTCGCAAGACGCATCCCGTGGCTCGCCCGCAGCTGGAAGTGGACGCAACGGCAACAAGACGCTGACGCTGAACCTCGCTCGGAACGCCAGAGTGGTCGGACGGCAAGCGGCTCACGTCGGCCGACGTCGTCTACAGCCTCACCGCCGGCCGCCAGGACAAGGCGATGGACCGGATCGGCCTCATCGGGCGCGGACAACAACATCGCCTCGATCAAGGCCAAGGGCACGTACGCGGTCGTCATCAAGCTCAAGACGCCGGACTCGCAGTTCATCCCGGCGATCCTCAACCGGCAGTTCGTCGTTCCGAAGCACGTCTGGTCCAAGGTCGAAGGACGCGGCGACGTTCACGAACCCGAACCCTGTCGGCTCCGGGCCGTTCAACCGTCGTCGCGACGCTTCACCGACGCAGGACTACGTCCTCAACAAGAACCCGCACTACTGGCAGGCGGGGCTGCCGAAGGTCGCATGCCTCGAGTACGTGCAGGCGTCGTCGAACGACGCCGCGCTCGCGCTGATCCAGAGCGGTCAGGTCGACTGGACGCACAACTTCGTCCCGAACGTCGAGCAGGCGTACGAGGCGAAGGACCAGCAAGCACTACCACGCGTTCTACGCGAACCGCGACTACCCGATCTCGCTCGTGTTCGACGACACGCAGTACCCGTACAGCATCGTCGCGTTCCGCAAGGCGCTCAGCCTCGCGATCGACCGCAAGATCGTGTCTGAAGCTCGGCGAGTACGGCTACGAGCCGCCGGCCGACGCGATCGGTCTCAGCGGTCTGTTCCCGCAGTGGGTCACCGACAAGTCGGTGAAGGCGCTCGCGCAAGGCAGATGGCCGACCTACAGCCCGACCGCGGCCAAGAAGATGCTGACCGACAACGGGTTCACGTACAAGGGCAGCGACCTGTACGACCCGAAGGGCAACCCGGTCAAGCTCGACATCCACGTCATCTCGGGCTGGTCGGACTGGGTCGCCTCGAACCAGATCATCACGCAGAACCTCCGCGACATCGGGATCGACTCGCAGCGTGCGGCTCGAGCCGTCCTGGGGCGACTGGTTCCCGAACGCATTCTCGACGAAGAACCCGACGCTCCTCTGGCAGGTCGCGTCGCGCGGCTCGCCCTACGGCTTCTTCTACTCGAACCTGTCCCAGAACGCGTTCATCCCGTCGGGGACAGGACGCGAGCCCGACCGGGAACTGGGAGCACTACTCGGACGCGAAGGCGACGACGCTGCTCAACAAGTGGAAGGTGACGCTCGACCCGAGCAGAAGCAGCATCACGATCGCCACCCAGCTGCAGAAGATCTTGGCTGCAGGACCTGCCGATCGTGCCGCGTGATGATCGGCGCGCGGTGGTCGACGTACAGCACGAGGTACTTCCACTGCTTCCCGACGACGAAGAACTTCTACGCCGATCCGATCTTCACGACGATTCCCGACAACATCCTGCTGTTCACCCGCGATCTGCCCGGGCGGCAAGGCCGGCCGCTTGAGCGCGCCTCGTAAGTCCACCGGCAACGGCGGGCGGTCCTCCTCGACCGCCCGCCGGTTACGCCTCCGAGGATCCGATCATGCGCTGGTTCGCCCGTCGGCTCGTCTTCTACGTCTTCGCACTCTGGGTCGCGCTGACGATCAACTTCCTGCTCCCGCGGCTGATGCCCGGGAGCCCGATCGACGGGACTGCTCGCAGCATCTGACCCCGGCCCAGCTCGCGGCCAACCCCGGAATCGTCCAGACCTACGAGGCGCTGCTCGGCGGCGGCGCATCAACTCGATCTGGCAGGACTACGTCACGTACCTGAGCCGGATCGTGCACTTCGACTTCGGCCTCTCGACGTCGAACTACCCGACGCCGGTGTCCGAGGTGATCGGCCGGACGCTGCCGTACTCGATCTTCCTGGTCGGCGTCGCGTTCCTGCTCTCGTTCGTCGATCGGCACGGCGATCGGGATGGTCGCCGCGTGGCGCCGCGGCGGCGTCGTCGACAGCGTGTTCGTCCCGGCGTTCATGGCGCTCGGCGCGTTCCCCGCGTTCTTCACGGCGCTGCTCGGCGCTCTACTTCCTCGGACTCAAGGCTGCACTGGTTCCCGATCCAGCACGCCTACGACACCGGGCTGACGCCGGGCTTCAACTGGGCGTTCCTCTCGAGCGCGTTCCGCCACGCCGCAGCTGCCGATCCTCGTCATCATCGCCGCGTTCGCCGGCGGCTGGGTGCTGAACATGCGGACGGTGATGATCAACACGATCGGCGAGGACTACGTGACGCTGGCTCACGCCAAAGGGCTGCGCGACCGACCGCGTGATGACGCGCTACGCGGGCGCGAAACGCGATCCTGCCGCCGCTCGAACGGGTTCGCCGCGCTGTTCGCGAGCGCCGGTCGGCGGGCCTCGTCTTCATCGAGTACGTCTTCAGCTACCCGGGCGCCGGCCTGACGCTGCAGCAGGCGGTGCTCGGCAACGACTACCCGCTCGCGCAGGCGCTGCTCGTCGTGCTCTCCGTCTGCGTGATCGTGGCGAACTTGCTCATGGACGTCCTCAACCTCGTCCTCGACCCGCGCTCTGCGCGACCGCCTGATGTCGCAGCTCGACCCGACTCGACCGCTCGATCTGCCGCGCGCGGCGCCGCGCGTGACGCGGCGACGGCTGCAGCGTTCCCGGCTGGTTCGTGCTCCTGCTGCGCAACCCGAAGTCGCGCACCGGGCTCGTCGATGGTCGCGTTCGTCGATGGTCATCGCGCTGATCGCGCCGCTGATCTCCGTCGCCCACCCGAACGACTTCAACATCCTCGCGGCGCGCCAGGCGCCGTCGTGGCACCACCTCTTCGGCACGACCGACCAGGGCAGCGACATCTTCTCGCAGGTCGTCGATCGGCGCGCGGCGCTCGCTGCTGCTCGGCTGCGGCGGCCGCCGCGCTCGCCACCGCGCTCGCCGCGATCCTCGGCATCACCGCCGCGTACGCGGGCGGGCTCGTCGACGACATCGTGAACTTCCTGATCAACGTCTTCCTCGTCATTCCGGCGATCCCGCTGCTCATCGTCATCTCCGGCTACCTCAAGAACCGCGGCATGGGGACGATGATCGCTCGTCCTCGGCGCTCGTCCTCTGGGCGTTCGAGGCGCGCATCCTGCGCGCGCAGGCGCTCTCGCTGAAGAACCGCGACTTCGTCCTCGCTGCGAGGGCCGCCGGCGAGTCGACGCCGGCGCATCGTCTTCGGCGAGCTCGATGCCGAACATGATCAGCCGGATCGCGGCTGCGTTCGTCCTCGTCTTCTACATCGCGCTGCTCGTCGACGCGGGCCTCGAGTTCCTCGGGCTCGGCGACATGTCGACGACGAGCTGGGGCGTCACGCTCTACTGGGCGCAGACGAACTCGACGGTGCTGCAGGGCGAGTGGTGGCCGTTCTTCTTCCCGGGCGCGCGCGCTCGCGTTCACCGTGCTCGGCCTCGTCCTGCTGCTCGCCGGGATCGACGAGGTCAGCAACCCGCGCCTGCGGACCGAGAAGCGCGGAGCGTGGACGCTGCGGATGCTCGTCGGCGGGCGGCTGCGGTCCGCGAGACGGCGGCGTGACGAGCCTGGTCGAGCAGCTACGGTCGCGACACGCGCGCGGACGGGACCTGCTCGAGCTGCGGCAGCTCGACGGTCGAGTACGGCTACGGCGCGACGCTCGCCCGGGCGGTCGACGGCGTCGACCTCGCGATTCGCGAGGGCGAGATCGTCGGGCTCGCGGGCGAGTCGGGCTGCGGCAAGACGCACGATCGCGAACGCGGTCGATGCAGATCCTGCGACCGCCGGCGCGGATCGCGGGCGGCAGCATCCTCTTCGAGGGCGAGGACCTGCGTCGGCAAGAGCGCCGAGGAGCTGCGGCGCTTCCGCTGGCGCAACGTGTCGATCGTGTCTGCCAGAGCGCGATGAACGCGCTCAACCCGGTGATGCGCGTCGGCGACCAGTTCGTCGACGCGATGCGCGCGCACGAGCAGCATCGACCGAGCGACGCGCGCTCGCGCGGGCGGGCGAGCTGCTCGAGCTCGTCGGCATCGACCGGCGGCGCGTGCGCGCATACCCGCACGAGCTCTCGGGCGGCATGCGCCAGCGCGTGATCATCGCGATGGCGCTCGCGCTCGAGCCCGAGCTGATCATCATGGACGAGCCGACGACGGCGCTCGACGTCGTCGTCCAGCGCGAGATCCTGCAGCAGGTCGAGGCGCTCAAACGCGACTTCGGGTTTCGCGGTGCTCTTCATCACGCACGACCTGTCGCTGCTGCTCGAGTTCGCGGACCGGATCGCGATCATGTACGCCGGGCGAGGTCGTCGAGAGCGCGCCGGCCGAGCGGCTCGGCGCAGACCCGCAGCATCCGTATACGCAGGGGCTGCTGCGAGTCGTTCCCGCCGCTGAGCGGGCCGCTGACGCGGCTGACCGGAATCCCCGGCTCGCCGCCCGACCTGCGCGATCCGCCGAGCGGCTGCCGCTTCCATCCGCGCTGTCCGCACTGCACTGCCGGACGAGCAGCGTCTGTATCTGCAGGCAGACGACCGAGCGCCCGGTCCTGCGCGAGGTCGAGCCGGGCCACGAGGTCGCGTGCCACCTCGTCGCGGAGAGACGCGTGATGAGCAGCCGCCTCCGCTCGAGGTACAGAACCTGACGAAGCGCTTCGCCGATCGGCAGTGCGCTTCGGCGCGCGTACGTTCACGCCGTCGACGACGTCTCGTTCGAGCTGCGCCCGGGACGGATCACGGCGCTCGTCGGCGAGAGCGGCAGCGGCAAGAGCACCGTCGCGCGGCTGCTCGCGCGGCTGTACGACCCGAGCGCCGGGCGCGTCCTCTTCGACGGGCGGCGACGTCGCGCGCGTCCGGAGGCAGGCGCGACGTCTTCTGCGCTACCGCTCGCAGGTGCAGATGATCTTCCAGGACCCGTTCGGCTCGCTGAACCCGGTGAAGACGGTCCGCCACCACGTCGAGCGGCCGCTGCGGATCCACCGCGATCGTCCCGTCGCTGCGCAGATCGAGGAGCGCGTCCACGAGCTGCTGCGCACGGTCGGGCTCGTTCCGCCGCGAGGACATCGCTGCGAAGTACCCGCACGAGCTCTCGGGCGGTCAGCGGCAGCGCGTCGCGATCGCACGCGCGCTCGCGGTCGAGCCGAAGGTCGTTCTCGCGGACGAGCCGATCGAGCATGCTCGACGTCTCGATCCGCATCGGGATCCTGAACCTGATGCTGCAAGCTGAAGGAGGAGCGCGGGATCGCCTTCCTCTACGTCACGCACGATCTCGCGAGCGCGCGCTACGTCGCCGACGACATCCTCGTCATGTACGCCGGCCAGATCGTCGAGCGCGGACCGATCGAGGACGTCGCTGTCGGCGCCGCTGCACCCGTACACGCGCCTGCTGCTCGCCGCCGTGCCCGATCCCGCGACGAAGCTGCGACGGCGCAGCGATCGAGCTGCGCAAGGGTCGCGTCCGCCGCCGCGGTCGATCCGACCCGACGGCTGCCGCTTCGTCACGCGCTGCCCGCTCGCGATCGACGTCTGCTCGCACGTCACGCCGCAGCTCGTCGAGGAGCGCCCGCGACACGCCGCCCGCTGCCACGTCACCGCCCCTGCCCCGAACTCGACCGAGAGGACAACGATGACCATCGACAACAGCTCGCTTCCGCCACGACTTCGTCTGGGGCGCCGCCACCGCGTCGTACCAGATCGAGGGCGCCGCGCACGAGGACGGACGCGGCGAGAGCGTCTGGGACCGGTTCTGCGCGACGCCGGGAAGGTGCGCAACGGCGACTCCGGCGAGGTCGCGTGCGACTTCTACCACCGGTATCGCGACGACATCGCGCTGATGCGCGAGCTCGGGCTCGACGCGTTCCGCTTCTCGATCGCGTGGCCGCGCGTCATGCCGGACGGGACGCGGCGCGGTCAACGAGGCCGGGCTCGACTTCTACGACCGGCTCGTCGACGAGCTGCTCGCCAACGAGCATCGAGCCGTTCGCGACGCTCTTCCACTGGGACACGCCGCAGGCGCTCGAGGACGCGGGCGGCTGGCCGGCGCGCGCCACCGCGGAGGCGTTCGTCGAGTACGCGGAGGCCGTCGCGCAGCGGCTCGGCGACCGCGTCCGCTTCTGGATCACGCACAACGAGCCGTGGGTCCACGCGCTGGATCGGACACGCGTGGGGCGAGCACGCTCCGGGCCGCACGAGCGAGGCCGATGCGGTCGCGGCAGCACATCACCTGCTGCTCTCGCACGGCTGGGCGGTCGAGGCGATCCGGCGCGCGCTGCGCCGGACGCGCCAGGTCGGCATCACGCTCAACCTCGCGCACGCGTATCCGGCATCCGACTCGCCGGAGGACGAGGCTGCCGCCTGGCGCGTCGACGGCGAAGGCAACCGCTGGTTCCTCGATCCGATCTTCCGCGGCTCGTACCCGGCCGACCTGCTCGAGCGCAACGAGCTCGTCGCGCGCGTACTGGTCGCAGGACGGCGACCTCGAGACGATCTCCGGCCCCGATCGACTTCCTCGGCGTCAACAACTACTTCCGCTTCGTCGTCAGCGGCCGGCGCCGACGGCCCGCGGATGTGAGCGCATACCGGAAGCGCGAGCACACGGACATGGGCTGGGAGGTCTACCCGGACGGTCTGCACGACGCTGCTCGTGCGCGTCGCGCGCGACTACGCGCCACCGGCGATCTACGTGACCGGAGAACGGCGCCGCGTTCGGCGATGTTCGGGTCCACGACGGCCGACGTCCACGACCCCGAGCGAACGGCGTACATCGAGTCGTCACATCGACGCTGTCTCGCGCGCGGTCGCCGACGGCGCGCCCGTGAAGGGGTACTTCGTCTGGAGCCTGCTCGACAACTTCGAGTGGGCGCACGGGTACTCGAAGCGGTTCGGGATCGTCTACATCGACTATCCGACGCTCGAGCGCGTGCCGAAGGACAGCTTCCACTGGTATCGCGACTTCCTCGCGAGCCGGTCGCCGCGCCGCGCGACCTCTCCGATCGGCGCACTGGTCTAGACGAGAGCGCGCACGACGAGCTCACCGGCGAGATCGTGCTCGGCGGAGCTACGTCGGGATCTTCGATCAGCTCGATCGCCCGCACCGCGGCGAGGCGTGTCGAGCTCCTGCCGGTCTGGCGGATCGTCGTCAGCGGCGGATGGGCGAGCGCGGCGGCCTCGAGGTCGTCGGAAGCCGACGACCGCGACGTCGCGTCCCGGCTCGAGCCCGCGTCGCGAATGGCTCGCAAGCGCCGCGAGCGCCATCAGAATCCGACGCGGCGACGATCGCAGTCAGCCGCTCCGGAAGCGCAAGCAGCGCGCACGTTTCGTGGTAGCCGGACGCGGGACGAGAGAAGTCGCCACGGCGGATCGATCCGGACAGCGTCGAGCCCCAGCGCGGCGGATTCGCGGCGAAACGCCTGCAAGCGCTCAGAGCCGGCGACCGTGTTCTCCGCGCCGGCGATGTGCGCGATCCGGCGATGCCCGAGGGCGAACAGGTGGGCGAGCGCGAGCCGCACGCCGTTCGCGTGGTCGGACCGACGTAGGCTGCTCGGCCCGGAGCACCTGACGTCGATCCCGACGAGGCGGCACCTGCCGCGAGGCGAGAGGTCGGAGACCGACCTGTCGTCGTCGTCGACGGCCGATGAGCACCGCTGCGTCGAAGCGATGCTCGAACCCGACGTCAGCTCGGCTGGAGTAACAGGGGTCGTAGCTCGACTGCGCGCAGCCGTCGCCGAGATCGCCGCGAGCACCTTCCCGAAGAAGAGCGAGCGAGAGGTCGCGGTGGCCGGCGTTGTCGCCGACGACGACCGCGACGAGCCCGTCGTTTCGACCAGCGAGCGAGCGGGCGGCGCGGATCCGCGTGGTAGCCGACCGAGCGTGCGACCTCGCGAACGTAGTTCGCGGCGTGTCGTTCGCTCACGTCGTCCTTGTCGTTCAGCGCGCGGGAGACCGTCGCGATGGACACTCCCGCGCGTGCTGCGACGTCCTTGATCTGTCGGCCGCCGGGTCACCGCTCGGCCTGAGACCTCGTTCTCCGCGAGCCACGCCTATGGCTACCGCTTCTGCGCCCGGGTGAGCCACGCCTCCGCGACCAGGTCGCGGAGGCCGCCTCGCGGTCGAGAGGCTCGCGCGCCCGATGCCCAGGATGCGCACGAGCACGGCGGGGTACCCGTTGAAGTGCGGCGTCGTGGGGCAGACGCCGCGTGTCGGCCGGAAGCAACAGCTCTTTCTGCACGTCCGAGGTCGGCGTGACGCGGAACGGCAGCACGTCGTCGAGCCGCTCGCCCGTCTCCGGATCGAGAGCGTCGGGCCGGCGAGCCGCGCTGTAAGGCAGAAGCCCTTGCCGCGTGCACGAGTCGCAGAGGTACAGGCCGTCGGTCGTCGGTCACCTCCTTCGTCGTCTGCGGCATCGCGAGCGCGAGCTCGTCGAGGTCGGCCATCGTCGCCACGACTTTGAGTCTGCCATTGTTCGCTCCCTGACCTACGCGCCAGGCCAGCAATCGTTACGACCACATGCGTTACAACCGCGGCGGCGCGCAGCGGGCTGACGCTGCCCGCGATCTCGCTCGGGCTCTGGCAGAACTTCGGCGACGACCGGCCGCTCGAGACGAGCCGCGCGATCGTGCGCCGCGCGTTCGACCTCGGCGTCACGCACTTCGACCTCGCGAACAACTACGGCCCGCCGTACGGCTCGGCGGAGGAGACCTTCGGGCCGGCTGCTGCGCGCAGGACCTGCGGCCGTACCGCGACGAGCTCGTCATCTCGACGAAGGCCGGCTACGACATGTGGCCCGGCCCGTACGGCGACGTGGGGCTCGCGCAAGTACCTGCTCGCGAGCCTCGACCAGAGCCTCGCGCGGATGGGGCTCGACTACGTCGACATCTTCTACTCGCACCGCTTCGACCCCGAGACGCCGCTCGAGGAGACGATGGGCGCGCTCGACACCGCCGTCCGGCAGGGCAAGGCGCTCTACGCCGGCATCTCGTCGTACTCGGCCGGAGCAGACGCGCGAGGCCGCGGCGATCCTGCGCGGGCTCGGCACGCCGCTGCTCATCCACCAGCCGTCGTACTCGATGCTGAACCGCTGGATCGAGCCCGACGCTGCTCGACGCGCTCGGCGAGCTCGGGCGTCGGCTGCATCGCCTTCACCGCCGCTCGCGCAGGGGATGCTGACCGACAGGTACCTGGGCGGCATCCCGGAGGGACGAGGGCGCGGGTCGGCCCAGCGACCTCGTTCTCGCCCGAGCTCCTGACCGAGGACGCGCTCGCCAAGATCAGGCGCTCTGAACGATCGCCGGCAGCACGCGCGGCAGACCCTCGCCCAGATGGCGCTCGCCTGGCGCTCGCGCGGACCCGCGCGTGACGTCCGCTCTCATCGGCGCCTCGAGCGTCGACCAGCTCAGGAGGGACAACGTCGCCGCTCTCGACCGCCTCGACTTCTCCGACGAGGAGCTTTCGGCCGAGATCGAGCGCTACGCGACCGAGAGCGGCATCAACATCTGGGCGGTGTCGAGCGAGGCGTAGTCGTCAGGAAGCGGTCCGGGAAGCTCGAGCCAGACGTCGGCTCCGCCGGCGACGTTCGCTTGTAAGCCGAGCTGCCGTGAGCCTGAGCGATCACGTCGATGATGGCGAGATCGGTTCAGCGCCTGCGCCCGCGCGCGACTGGTCGCTCCTGCTGAATCGCTCGAACGCGTAAGGCATGAACTCGGGGAGCGAAGCCGGGGCCTCGTCTCGACGTGGAGCTCGACGTGGCCGTTCCTCCGGTGCGCCTGACGCGGATACGGCCGCGACCGTGGCGAAGGGCGTTCTCGACGAGCTGCCGAGTGCCTGCTCGGCGCGTAAGGGCGATCGACGGAGACCTCCAGACCCTCCTCGACCTGAGCATCGAGCGTCTCGAGCCACGGCGGCCCGACGTTCGTAGCGCTGCTGCACGCCGGCAACGAGCCCCGGCGGCCAGCCGCTCGGCGGACTGGCAGCGTGCCGGTCTCGGAAACGCGCCAGCACGAGCAAGTCTCGGCGAGCCGGGGAGAGCCGCTCCGTCTCTTCGGCCGCCGACCTGAGAGCGCTCTCCATCTCTTCCTGCGTGGCGCCTTCAGCCGCAGCGAGCCGATTGATGTGGAGGGGAGGCAGCAAGCGGTGTGCGCAGCTTCCGTGGCTTGCATCTGAGACGAAGCGGCGTCTACGCGCGAGCGCGGATCGCCCCCGCGCGCCGTTCAGCGTCTCGGCGAGGCGGCGGGTCTCGTCGTGTGCAGGCGGAAGCGGGAGCCGGCGGCCTGGCTTCCGGACGCCGAGACGGACTCAGCTTCGCGTCGCATCGACTTTGCACCGGGCGTAGCGCAGCGGCGGCGAGCCTGTAGCCCGCGAACGACGCGAGTGCGAGCGAGCGGGCCACCGATCAAAAGCGCGAGGAGTAAGCCTCCCAGAGTCCGTCCGCTCCTCGAGCGATGTCCCACCACGACCACGACGCGTCCTCTCTTGTGTGTCGACGGGCTTCGCGGAGTAAATCGAGCCGGTTCGTCCGGACTGACGTTGCGGCTCGGAATCTGATCTGCGCGCGTTGCGCGCGTGCGATCTCACCGCGGGTGAGGAGCGGCGGCCGCTCTCGCGCGTCGAGTCGACGACCGGAACCGGGCGCGCGTCGGTGATCTGGAGTGAGGCTCGCTCCTCGCTCCGCAAGCCGCGAATCGCCCGCGAGCAAGCGCCTGACGTCGTCCGCGCTCGCGCAGGCTCTGGTCGATCGTCCGATCGAGAGTCGCCGAGTCGGACATAGAGGAACAGACCCGTGGCCGGAGCACGACGGCCATCGCAACCGCGAATGAGGCGAGGCGAAGGCGAATAGGTATCGCCGCGAGCCGGCTCACGACGTTCACCCGCCGCCGTCCGTCCGGAGGCGATGTTCGTCCCGCGAACCGTCTCGAGCGCAGTCGCAGCCCGAACGGCTCGGTCCACCTTCCCGCGCAGCCTAGCGGACGTAGCACGTCACGACGACGTTCGACCGGTTGTCGTAGCCGAAGTCCCAGGCGTGCTCGAGCAGCTCGCAGCCGCGTCGCGACCTCGCCCCGCGCGGCGCATGAAGGTCTCGAGCAGCGCGAACTCCTTCGCCGAGAGCTCGGATCTCGTCGCGTCGCCGCCGCGCGCGACCTCGCCAGTGTCGCCGGCCGGGTCGAGCCGGAGGTCGACCCGACCGCCAGCACCGCCGGGCGCTCGCGCACTCGCGCCGCGGCGGACGAGCGCGCGCAGCCGCGCCAGCAGCTCGGCGAACGCGAAGCGGCTTGGTCGAGGTAGTCGTCTGCGCCGCTGTCGAGCCTGTTGACCCTGTCCTGGGATGTCGTCGAGTGCGGTGAGCATCAGGGATCGGCGATCAGACCCCGCTCCCGCGCAGCTCCCGCAGACCTGCCGTCGCGGCCGTGTTACGGAGGTCGAGGACGATGGCGTCGTAGGACGTCGCCCTGGCCATCCACAGTGCTCGCCAGGCGCGAGCAATACGCCGCAACTGAACGAAGTAC
>ERZ1370068.10536-contig-9226_pt1 | contig 39741 bp, 57 predicted proteins | sample MGYA00561227_ERZ1370068 | MGnify/ENA primary metagenome ERZ1370068 (study PRJEB38410, sample SAMEA6850437) | metagenome | study: Metagenomic assessment of the ecological functions of the soil: analysis of the soil microbiota associated with the... | reverse complement strand
GTACTTTGCTTCACGATTCGGACCGTATTGCTCCCGGATCCGCCGCACTGCGCGGCGTGCGCGCTGGCTGCCTTCGGGTCCCTGGATCGGGAGTTGCGCCTCGAGGATGATCGGCTCACCTCCGCGTTCGGCGCCGCACCATCAGCGTCAGAGCCGCTGGCAGCTCCGCGCCTTCTTCCTCGACCGGCGGATCCCAGCGGGGATCGCTGAGGTCGATCTGCTCGCCTGATGATCTGCGTCATTCCCAGTAGAAGCAGCGCGTACTCGGGATCCACCTCAGAGGAAGTCGCCCGTTGGACTGCAGCCAGCGCCGTCCAGAGGCGTCGGATCGAGGCTCCAGCTCGAGCCCGGCTACCGGGACGTCAGGATCCGCACGGATCCCGCAGATCCGCGAGGCGCGGGCGGCGTCTGCAGAGGCGATCTCGATGCGCGCTGCTGGAGCTTTGGGACCACGGCGGTGATGCCGATGATCGCCATCGCGATCATGACTTCGTGCCAGCGATGAAGCCGGATCGGCGGCCCAGAATATCGCTCACTTTGTCTTCGAACGCTGGCTCATCCGCGTCCGCGGTGCTCGTCGTGAGCACGAGATCAATCAGGTGAATCCGTTCATCTTGACCCGCGATCACCACGTCCACCGAGTTGACCAGGTTGAGAGAATCACGCGCCGGGAGGGACAGCGCCGAGAGCGAAGAAGGCTGAGATCCGCGCCCGGCCCGTGGTGAAGACTTCTCGCCAGCCGCCGGGCATGGCGCATCGATGAAGTGGACGCCGTCGGGGGCGCTGCCGCACTGAGGACGGGGCTCGTACTGCAGGGGGCGGCCTACTCGACCCGGGCGGGAACTCCCCCGGGTTCCTCGAGAAGCCCCACGGGAACTGGCGCCCAGCAGCCAGTGGCGGCCCTGGGCGAGGAGTCGATCTAGCAGGCGTCGTCCATCCCGCAATACGGCCGCCCGCATCTTGCCCTGCGAGACACCACTTGCGACTTCCGCCGCCCCAGGAACGGTACTTCGGGACGGGAGGTCAGAGCCGGGTCGCCGCCAGTCCCACCATGATGCCGATGAGTGGCGCAGACGAGCATCGGCCGATCCAGCGTAAACCCAGGGCGAGCGGCGAACTGAAAGCCGGATTCATCGTTTGTTGGCGGCAATCCGCTGCTTCCACTGGAGTCCTCCATGCAGCCTTGCCGCGCGTCCTTGCTCTGGTCGGCGCCGAAGCTGAGAATGTATGCGTCGTGGGCTGGCCCCCCGGGTCCACCTGGCTTCCGGTCAAGATGAACATGTCCCAGGCGTCGCTTCGCGGTTTTACTTCTGTGAAGCCGCCCGGGTGCCACTTCTTGCGAGTCGATCGTCGGGCGGCATATTGACTAGATCCTCGAGCTGCTCCGGATACCTGTTGAGCTCCAGCTTAGAACATGTCGAGCGACCTGCGCCGACCTGCAGACGATCATCGCCTTGGTCGCCTCGACCTTCGCCTTCTCGGCGCGGCGTCGACGAGCTGCTTGATCACGCAGGCCCGCGAGGATGCCGATGATGACGATGACGACCATCATCTCGACCAGGGTGAATCCGGGCTCAGCGGCGCGCTGAGCGTGCTTGTTCACGAGCGTCTCCCAGATGTTCGACATCTGCAGGATCGGGAGCAGGATGGACAGCACGATGAAGCCGACCACGACGGACATCACGACGATCATCAGCGGCTCCAGCAGCGACGGTCATCTTCTGGGCCGCGACGTCGACCTCTCATCATACGCCTCGGCCGTCTTCTTGAGAAGCTCCTCGAGGCGGCCCGACTCCTCGCCGACGCCGATCATGTAGCCCACGACCGGCGGAAAGACCTTTGCTCTGCTTGAGCGGCGTCGCGATGTCCGCGCCTTCGGCGATCTTCTGGCCGCACCATGTCGAGCGTCTCGCGCCAGCAGCTCGTTGTCCACGACCTTGCGGACGACGCCCATCGCCTCGAGCACCGGCAGGCCGCTCTCGAGCAGCGTGGCGAACGTGATCGCGAACCGCGAGATCGACGACTTCTTGAGCAGGTTGCCCAGCACGGGGATCTTGAGCTTCATCGTGTCGATCCAGAGCCGGCCCGCCTTCGTCGTCCGCGCGTGGACGTACGCGACGACCGTCGCCGACGACGATCGCCAGCAGCAGCCACCAGTACTTCCCCATGAAGCCCGAGCACGGCCAGCGAGGATCTCCGTCGGCAGCGGCAGCGCCGCCTTCCCCTGCTTCTGGATGACCTCCATGATCTTCGGGACGCACGTAGGTCAGCAGGATCACGACGACGCCCGGTGCCGATCAGCAGCATGATGATCGGGTACGTCAGCGCCGCCATGACCTTCGCGCGCGTCCGGTTCTGGGCGTGCATGTAGTCGGCGACGCGGAAGAGCACCTTGTCGAGGTTGCCGCCCGCCTCGCCCGCGCGCACCATGTTGACGAAGAGCTCGCTGAAGTAGACCGGATGGCCGCCCATGGCGTCCGACAGCGAGCCGCCCTGGGACACCTTCTCGCGGACGTCCATCATCGCCGCCTTGAGGTCGCGGTACTCCACCTGGTCGATGAGCGCCGTGATCGCGCCGATCATCGGGATGCCGGAGCCCAGCAGCGTCGCCAGCTGGCGGGTGAGCATCGCGATCTGTTCGGGCCGGCGCCGGCCGAGGAACTGAACGCGGCGCTTCCGGACGCCGCCGTCCCTCCTTCCTCGCCGCCGAGCGTCTGGAGGTCGGTGACGTGGAGCCGCCGGTTCTTCAGCTTGAGCCGGGCGTCCTTGGGCGAATCGGCATCGATGACGCCCGCGTCGGCGCCGCCGTCGTCCTTCAGGGCTTTGTAGTTGTAAACCGGCATCACGGTGAATCGAAGAATGGAGGCTAGTGAGATGCCTCCGCCTCTCCTGATGGGGTCTCTAGTCCCTCTTGTGACTCTTCTGTCTAGAACGTATCCATCTGGGTCACTCGCAGCACTTCTTCCGGGCGTCGTCTTCCCGGCCAGCACCTTCCGCGCGCCGTCCATCCGCAGCGTGCGCATCCCGCGCTTGATCGCGTCGGACTTGATGAACGTCGAGCCGATGCGCTTCATCGTCTGCTCGCGGACCAGGTCGTCCACCGTGAAGATCTCGAAGATCGCCGTCCGGTCCTGGTAGCCGGAGTTCAGGCAGTAGGGACAGCCCTTCCCCTTCCAGAGCACGCCCGCGGGAGACGTCCTTCGTCGTCAGGCCGATGCCGATGACCTCCCGCTCCGTCGGCTGCGTACTCCGTCCTTGCAGTGCTTGCAGATCAGGCGCACGAGGCGCTGGGCGACGACGCCGATCACCGAGCTGGCCACGCAGGTACGGCTCGACGCCGAGGTCGAGGAGACGCGTGATCGCGCCCGGGGCGTCGTTCGTGTGCAGCGTCGAGAAGACCAGGTGGCCCGTCAGCGACGCCTGGATGGCGATCGTCGCCGTCTCGACGTCCCGGATTTCGCCGACGAAGATGATGTCCGGGTCCTGGCGGACGATGGACCGCAGGCCGGCGCCGAACGTCAGGCCCTTCTTCGTGATTCACCTCGATCTGGCTGATGCCCGGGAGGTGGTACTCGACCGGGTCCTCGATCGTCATCACGTTGTATTCGATCGTGTTGATCTTCTTGAGGGCCGCGTAGAGCGACGTGGTCTTGCCGCTGCCGGTCGGGCCGGTGACCAGCACGATGCCGTGCGACGCGTCGACCAGCCGCTTGAAGATCGTCGACCTCCTCGCCCTCGAGGCCCAGCTCCTCCATGTCGTACAGCCGCGAGCTCTTGTCGAGCAGGCGCATGACGATGCGCTCGCCGTAGATCGTCGGGACGCTGGAGATGCGGATGTCGACGTCGCTGTCGCCCAGCTTCACGTTCGCGCCGCCGTCCTGCGCGAGGCGCCGCTCGGCGATGTCCATCTTGCCCATGATCTTGATGCGCGAGAGCACGGCGTCCTGGATCTTCTTGGGCGGCGCCATCATGTCGTAGAGGATGCCGTCGACGCGGTACCGCACCTGGAGCTTGTCCTCGTAGGGCTGGATGTGGACGTCCGACGCGCGCATCTTGAGCGCCTGGAAGAGGATCATGTTGACCAGCTTGATGATCGGCGCCTTGTTGGCGATGTCGAGCAGGTCCTGCGAGCCCTCGACCTCCTTCGAGAGGCCCGCCAGCTCGTCCTCGTCGAACTGCCTCGAGCATCTCGTCGACGACGTCGACCTTCTGCTGGTAGGCGCGGTTGATGAGCGCGGTGATCTCGGCGCGCGGTGGCGAGCACCGGCTCGACGATGCGGTCGAGCATCGCCGAGAGCTCGTCGATCGGATGGGTGTCGAGCGGCGAGCAGGAGGCGACGCGGACCGTGCCGTTGCGCCTTGCCCGATCGCGATCAGGTTGTGGTGGCGGGCGAAGTGGACCGGGACCTTGCTCGACGAACTCGCGTGGGGACCGGTCTCCTCGACGACGCGGTCGAGCACCGGGCAGGCCCGAGGCACTCGCCGAAGACGCGGAGCATCTGGGCCTCGGTGAGGTAGCCCGAGGTGGCGAGGACGCGGTCGAGCGTCTGGTGGGTCGTCTTCGCGCGAGGTTGACCCACTCCTCGAACTTGTCCTGGACGTAGAGCTTCTCCCGCTCCAGGATCCGCTTCAGTTCGTCGATCAGCGCCATGGCAGCCCCCTGGGCGAAGATCGAAAACCGAAAATCGAAAATGGAAGAAGAACTCCGCCTCCAGCGGCGCCTGCCCACCCGGGAGGTGCGGCGGAGGAAGGACGCCCCTCGGATTCTCGCCATTCGGATTTTCGATTTTCAGAGCGCTTCATCGCTGGGAGTCTCTCTTTGCGGGCCGAGCGCGGGATCGGGAACCGGAACGTCGATTCCAGCCTCCGACCTCCGGCCGAGGCTCGACGTTCGAGGCCCTAGCAGCGGATCGCCGCGCAGCGTGTCGATCTCGCCCTTGCCGCATCCGCGTGAGCTCCCGATAGTCGCCGAAGCCGTAGTCGTACAGGATAGTAGGGCGTCAGGAAGATGTAGAGCGTCCGCTTGTCGTCCGTCGTTCTGCTCGCGCCGGAAGAGCCAGCCCAGGCAGCGGGATGTGGCGCGAGCAGCGGGATGCCCTGGACGTCGACTCCGATCTTGTCCTGCGCTCACGATGCCGCCGATGACCATCGTCGCCGCCGTTGGGCACCATGATCTCCTTGGTCGTGATCTCGCGCGACGTCTTGGGCGGCGGGATGTTCGGTCGTCGAGGATTCGCGCGTGAACTTCTCGATCTTGATCACCGGTCTCCGAGCCGCAGGTAGCCGCCCTCGCTGATGTGGGGCGAGATGCTCAGCGTGGTCGACGGCCTCCGCGAACTGGCTGAAGGACGACTGGAGCGATGCCCGTGCCCGCCACCGTCGTCGTCGTCACCGGGACCTGGGCCTTGAGCGACATCTCGGCGTAGCCGTTGTCGTTCGTCGCGGCCTCGGGCTGGTCGAGGATCGAGACCGCGCGCCTTGTCCTCCAGCGCGTGGAGCAGCGCGGGGATGTTGCCCGATGCGGTCCCTTGAACGCGAGCAGCGTGACGCCCGGCGTCGGGACCGGCGTCACCGTGAACGTGCCGCTGACCGGGTCCGGCGCGAGCGTCGACAGGCCGAACGCCGGTGCCGCCGCCGCCGATGACGGACCTGTGCCGGATTCTCGAGGTGCTCGAGCTCGACGCCCAGGTCGAAGGTGTCCTTCGCGGTGATCTCCACCACGGTCGCCTTGATGAGCACCTGGGGCGGCGCTGGTCGAGCCGGCGGATGATCGTGCTCCAGCGTCCGGTAGGTGTTCCGGTCGGTCACGATGATGACGGAGTTCGACCGGATGTCGGCGACGATCGTCGGCTCCGACCCGGTCAGCTGCGCGACTCGACCCGCCGCCGAAGGCGTCGCCGGCGGCGCCACGGTGCCCGCGCGGGGCGACCGCCTGGCCGGGCTCGGCCGCGGTCTGGCCGCCGCCGGAGGGGATGCCTTCCGGGCCCACGCCGATGCGGTACATCGCGTTGCAGCGTCTTCGACGATGTCGAGCGCGTTCGTGTGGCGCAGGTGGGAGATGTAGATGCCGCTCGTCCTCGAACTGCGTCTCGACGTCGAGGCCGCTTCGTACGATCTCCTCGAGCTGGGGCAGCGCGGTTCGGCTCCGCCAGAGGATGACCGGAGTTGGTCGCTTGTCCGCCACGCACCTTCACCGACTCGTTGCGCCGCCCACGCCCGGGACGCCGGGGACGCGCGGCGCCGTCTGGCGCGCCGATCAGCGTCTGGACCAGCCCGCCCATCATCTGCTCCACCTCGGCCGCGATGGCGTTCTTGAGCGGGATGAGCTTGAGCTCGATGTCGGGCTTCTTGATGTCCATGATCTTGATGATTTCTTCGAAGCGCTTGATGTTGTAGTCGAAGTCGGTGGCGATCAGGAGCCCGGCCGACTCGATCGACGAGGACGTTCTGCGGGAACGAGGCCATGTTGATCAGCGCCGCCTGCACGTCGCGGGGGCTGCACGAACTGCAGCTGGAAGATGCGGGTGACGAACGCGGTCCTCGGGCTGGACGATGTCCGTCTTCTGCACGGGGACGTTCCTCTTGCCCTGCGACGGGCGCGGGCGCGAGCTTGTAGATCTCCTCGCCTTCCTTGCCGATCGAGCTGAGCGCGCAGGTCGCTGACCTGGAGGATCGACTGGTACGCCTTCCACAGCGACCTCGGGATCGTCGGCGATCGGGCTTGGTCGCTCACGAAGTGGACCGCGCTTGTTGCGCAGGCCCGAGGTCCTCGGTCCAGAGGATCGTCTTCTTCGGTGATCCGCTGCACGGCGACCGTGAGGTCGTGCAGGTTGACGTCCCGGAGGACGCCGCCCATCTTCTTCGCCTCTGTCGCTCTGGCGGCTGCACGCTGCTGCGAGCGGCAACGACCGCCAGGAGGCACAGACAGGACCGTGGCGCCCAGCTGGAGCGATTCATCGTCCAGACCCTCACCTATCTAGCCGGTCCTCGACCCACGATCCGATCGCGCGGATCGCCCGAGCGTCTCCGTGACCGGCTTGCCGCCGGCCTCGAACTTCCGCTTCCTCGCCGACGCCTTCGCCCGGAGCCGCTGCTCGCGGGCGCGCCGTCGAGGCGAGCCTCGCCGGAGGCCACGCGCGGCGACGAGCGAGTTTTCCGGACGCCGTCCGGGGCTCCGGAACCCGCTGGTCGCCCTTCTTGGACTCGAACGTGCCGCCGACGACCGCGGTGACGTCCGGATCGATGATCTCGACGCGGCCCGTGACCCGCACGAGGTTGTTCGCTATGTCGCGTGACGACGAGCTCGGCTCGAACCGCGCACGAGGCCATCACGCGGCCGCGGTCGAGGCGTCACCGACGGGGGCCGACGATCTCGAGCCGACGTGTCCTGGTCGAGGAGGATCTCGGTCGCGCCCGCCGACGGCGGGCCCCGGCGCGCCGGATCGGTGACGAGCGCGGTCGCCCACGGACGATCTTCTGGCCGCCGCCGAGCGCGACCGCCAGTCGCCGGATCTCCCGGTCGAGGATCCGGGCGGTGCCTGCGAGACGGAGAAGACGGCGCCGAGGACGCGGACGGTGAGGCAGCGCTCCGACGACCGCGGCAGCGAGGAACGCGGCGGCGGCCGCCAGGAGCCCACGGGCGCGGGCGCCGGGTGAGGGGCCGCTCGGACAGGTCGCCGCTGTGGGCGCGGGCCATCGCGGCGACCGCGGCGGAGCGGCGCTCGAGTCGACGGGGCGGCAGGGCGTCGCGGGCGGAGCGCCCCAGGGTGCGCCCAGCGCGCCCGATTCGATGCGGCACGCGCGCGCAGTCCTTCAGGTGGGCCGCCACGTCGGCCGCGGGCTCGGCATCGAGGTCGCCCCAGCGCGAGTCCGGCGGCAGCTTTCGAGACGTCGGTGCACAAGTCATCGGACTACCCTCCTTGAGCGGAAGAGGTCCGGTCGTCCTCCGCGCCCATGCAGCTCGGTGAGATCCCGGACGCGCCTCCGTGGATGCGGAAACTTCACCGGTCCCGACCGGAGCGCACCCTGGATGCGGGCGATCTCCGAGTATTGCAGTCCGGCGTAGATGCGAGCACGAGCGCTTCGCGGCTTGATCGGCGACAGTCCCGAGAGGCAGCGGCGACCCGGCGCTCCTCCTCCGGTCGACTCGGCCCGGTCCTCGGGCGCGGCGATGCCGGAGCGCAGTCATGTCTGAAGTGGATCACCCGGCCCTTCTCTCCGAGGTGTGGCGTGCGTCGAGCGCATCTCGCGGTGGCGCCGCTTCGCCTTGAGCCAGTGAGGCTGAGGTTGCGGGCGATGGTGAAAGATCCAGGTGGACAGGGACGCCTCGGGCCCGAACGTGCCGAGCGTCTTGACGACGCGGACAAAGGTCTCCTGGAACAGGTCCTCGGCGACATGGCGCTCGCCGACGAACGCTGGAGGATGAAGTTGACGAGGGGCTTCTCGACCCGCTCGACGAGCTCCCGGTAGGCACCGCGGCGTCCTCCGCGGGCGCACCGAAGCAGAAGATCTTCCTCGAGATTCATCGACCCCTCAGACCCGGCCATGCCGGAGCCTCCTTATAACGAGCCCAAGAGCAAGGGGCGTTGGGTGCCCTAAGGATTCCGGCATTATTGGACATTATAGGGTAGAACCAGTACCGCGGTACCCAGGAGTCCGGCAGAGGACCTTCCTCGCCTCTTGTGGCTTGCGCATCGGAGGCGGTAGCGCCTGGCACCCAGTACACAGTACCAGGAGACGGCAGAGAGGCCCCGGGATCTCGGTTGCCGTCCGGACTGCAGGAGGGCCCGCCACCGCCGTCGGCGATCCGCGAGGCCGACGTCGGCGATGGCTTCTGCCCTGACTCACACTATGCATGGTACTGGTTCATACTGATCGCAAGGATTCGGTCTTAATCCCGTCTTGGTTATTGGTAGAGTTGAGGATTCAAATGCCTGCGCCAGGTTCAACGCCGCCAAGGGACCTCCGAACGGGATGATGCCGCGCTGATCACCCGCTTCAGGGAACGGCGAGACCGGGCCTTCGAGGCGAGCTGATGGCGAAGTACGCCAACCTCGTCGGCTCGATCGCCGCTACAACATCGTCGGCGACGTCCATCGTCGCGGGCGACATCACCGCAGGACACGTTCCCTGCGGGTCTTCCGCAGCCTGGGCAACCTCGAGGGATCCGCGGCCGGTTCAAGGGGTGGCTCTGCTCGATCGTCCGACCACCTGCGTGGACTGGCTGCGCAAGGAGGCAGGCTGAGCCCACGTCGCTCGAGAAGATCACCGACGAGGAGCCTGGAGCCCGAGGGCGAGTTCCTCGGCATCGGTGTTCGAGCGAACGTCGACGCGGAGCTCGAGGAGCTGCGCGAGAAGGTCTCGCCGTGGTCAACGCGCTGCCCGAGATCTACCAGCAGATCATCCTGTTGCGCCACCCTGCGCAAGATGACGGTTTATCGTGAAATGAGCGATTTCCTGGGGCTGCCCGTGGCGCACGATCGAGTCGCCGCGCTTGTACCGCGCGCAGGCTCGATGCTCAAGGACAAGCTCATGGACCTGTACACTAGAGTAAGGGAAGGAAACGACTTCGATGGCCTGCGGCGACCGACCTGAAGGCCCAGCTGCTTCCCGGTACGTGGACGGCGAGCTGCCCCCGAGGAGCGCTCACGTCGACGAGCACGTGGCCAGCCTGCGCCCGTGCCGCGAGCTGCATCCAGCTCTTCCAGAAGAACGAAAGCATCCTCTCCAACGCGCTGTCGACGGAGTCGTTCGGCAACAGTCATCGGTATCGGTCATCAACGAGGATGCAAGGCGCGAGGTTCCGAGCCCATCGAGGCGAAGCCGGTGGGACGACGGCGCGGCAATCGGAAGGTTCCGGAGCCGCCCAGCGATTCCACGCTGGCGCGCGGCCGCCTCCTCGATCGTCCGGGCTCCTCGTCGTGCCTCAGCGCGTCCCACAAGGCCTGACCTCGAAAAGCTCGAGGATCAGTTCGCCCTCCTGACCCAGACTGCAGATCCAGGCGGATTCGATCCTCGCAGGTGACCACGAGGAGAACGATCGCGCGGGTGATGCGGCCCTCCGCGTCGAGAACGCCATCGCGGCGCGCCCGAGCGGCCAGATCCTGGCGACCATCGCCCCCATCAGCTGCTGCGTCCGGCGGCAGCTTCGATCGAAGCTCTACGGCGCGTACGACGTCTCTCCCGCCGCGGCGAGGGCCGAAGCCAACGACCAGTTCAAGCTGATGCGGCGAACGGCGCCTGGAGTCGCCCGAGATCACTCGACTCGTCGGTCAAGCCGAGTCCGGCTACGTCTACAAGTTCCGGGCGTACCCGCTCCGCCAAGGACGGACGACTTCATCAGAGTCCTGCCGGTGACGATGCGGCTGCCGCGCGTCCAGGGATCGCCGCCTGGAAAAGACCATCCAGGATCCAATGCGTCGAAATCGGCGTCACCCACAAGGTCGCGAAGTTCCTCCTCCATCGCGAGATCAACGGCTGCACCGTGAGCGAGAGTTCGTGGTCCAGCCCGGCGAGCCGGCTGGGCGAGCTGCGCCGAAGTCCCCGGCTCCGGCAACGTGGACTTCCGCGCCGACCTGGCGCTCGACAAGCTCGAGGACGCGCAACCGGAACTCTGCCCTTCCGGCATCACGCGCAGGCGCTCCTGGATTCGGGCGGCGAGAGGAAGTCGTCAGGCGGTTTCGGGGACCGGCACCGCGTGGCTCAGAGGTCAAGACGATCGAAGAGGACGGCGTCCTGAGCATCCGTCCCAGCCTGCGCGCCACGAATCTTCCCGCCAGCCCGGCATGGCGCAGGCCGGCGTCGGACCTCTGGAAGAGGCGGCTGGATGCGGAGCCCGGGCGCGGGAATCTGGATCTCTGATCCACGGATATCGCGACAATCCGCATTGGCTGCCAATCTTCGGGTATCCACTCTCTGTCGGATGGACGACCTCCCTGCGGATGCAGCCGTGACCGCGCCCGATCCGCCGAGCGCCGACGCCACCAGCGCATGGTCCTGGACAACGTCCGGGTTCACGCGTGAGCCTTACGCCCGGTTCGACGACGTGGGCGGCGGGCCTTCGCACAACGACAGCCTACGGTCAACGTCAGCCCCTCGGAGGCGTCTGCATCGCGAGACGAGCGGCCGCCTTGCGCCCCGACGCGTCCAGCTCAGTAGCGTCGAAGTCAAGTTCGACGCCTTTGCGTCGGCGCCGCCTCAGGCCCCAGGCGCCAGGTGATCTGGACGAACTCCATCGGAGCGCGGCGAGTGGAAGCTGCGCCTACGATGCGGCTGAGGTTTCATCCAGCCGGAGATCTACTCTCCGCTATCACGTCCGGGATCTCTTCGACGGGGACCGCGCTGACCCTGATCGCCGGCCCGGAAGCAGGCGGAATACCGAGGGCTCAAGGACGCAGTCACGAGAAGCGGCAGCTCGCCGCCGCCGCAAGCCGTCGGAGCAAGCCCAGACAAGACGGTCGCGGGCGTCCTCGTCCCTGCTCTTCCGTCTACGTGGCGCCCGCGCTTCGGCGCGCGTCGTGGCAACCGGCCGGCAGAAGTCGACGGGCTCCCGGCATCGCTACCGCTACCCCTCGGCCACGCAGTCGACCGGCCGAGAGGGCGGCAGTGGCAGACCGTCGCCCGAAGATCTTCTCGCCGCTGCTCTGGGCCCTTCAGAAGAAGGCGGGCGTCGACCTGACCTGCGTACGACAGCCCCCGTCACTTCAGTGAGCTCGAACACCCCGCTTCCGTGTCCGGCAGCGGCGGCATCTCCTGGGAAGACCTTCGCCCGCTCGGCGTGGGTCCGGCACGGCTAGTCGCCGGGCCTCATCTCCAGGCACACCTCGCACGACGCCGATCTGATTCCGCGGCGTGAGACCGCCCGCCCGAACAGCGCGCCAGCGCCGCCGCGCCGAGCCTCCCGGGAACGCGCAGGCTCCATCGGGACCGGGTCCCCCGCCGCCGCGGGCAGCTCGAAAGATCGTCTCTTCACCGGCTTCCGCTTCCCCACCGCGCGGATCGTGTAACGAGCTTCGCGCGCGGCCGAGACTACCCGCCACGAGCGTCCCGGATGCGCCATATCGCTGATCCGCGGCGGCCGTGTCGTACTCCTTGTTCGCCCCCTCGAGGCGGCGCGCGGCCGGAGTTCGCGTTGTCGCCCAGCGCCGATGTAGTTGGACCGCTCGAGGGAGCCGACGTTCCCCGCCACGTCACGCGCAGCTGGAGGCCGATGCGCATCTTGACCACGGGCAGCCTCGCCAGCAGAACTCCGCACGATGAGCGTGCCGAAGCGCCGCCTGGCGGTCGGCGCCACGCCGCCATCTGAGCTTTCGCGCGCGTGGTCCGCTAGTCCGGCACCGGGATTGCCGAAGAGCGCCATGATCCCGTCGCGGCGATGGCACTTGTCGACCGAACTGTTTCCATGGTGTGATTCCGGAGCTCTCGGCGGTCGCGCGGTCAGGGTAGCAGGGTCGCGATGAGCGGGGGCGTGGCACCTCGGCGTCCATCTTCTCGATGCGATCCGACGTGAACGACTGCCACGTCCGGAAGAAGAACGGTCCCGGTCATCACCCGCGGCTCCGAGAGGAACTCCGAGGTGCTCCATCAGGATCTTCGCCGGCTCCACGCGCTGGTGTTCTTCTCGAGCTCGCGCTGCGGGCTTCACGCTACGCGACCGCTGCGTCACCTGGCTCGCTTGGCGAGCCGTCCACGCCCGCCCGGGCGTCCCAGCGCCGCCGTGCGACGGCAGCGGGCCCCGCCGCCCGGCGCGAGAAGATCGCCGGCCCGGTGTTAGACAGCGTCCAGAAGAGGCGCGCGCCGACGCGGCGATCTGACTCGCCGCTGGTCGCGACTACCGCGCGCCCAGCGCGTTCAGTGGGTCACGAAGAACGGCCACCAGCGCACCGGCCCCGTCGCGAACAGGATGATGAAGTTGGCCGCAGTCCGGCACCGCACGCGGATGACGCCTGGCCCGGTCCGAGCGCCATGTTCGCCACGTTGGCGTGGACGTCCATTCGCCGGCGTGGACGGGCGCGCAGAGACGGTGAAGAGGTCGCCGCTCGCCGGTCGACGCGGTAGCCGAATCCGGGGACGATCTCTTCCATCGATCAGCGAGGCGGAGCCTCGATTGCTTCCCTCTGATCAGCTACTGGAGACTTTTGCCGTGCCTGGCATGCCACTCCGCCCGCGTCTTCCAGGGCGCGCTTCGCGGGCCCGGGCGACCGTGTGATCGCCCGGCTGGCAGTCGTTCGCCGATCGCCGTGATGAACGCGGCTGAAATTCCTCCGGATCATCTTCCCCCGCTGCCAGTCAGAGCGCGCTCTTCGACGTCCGGCTCTCGCCGATGAGGGATCTCCTTCCGGCCCACGGGAAGGCGTCCTGGAAGCGGTCGCTCGCCTTCCGATGGCCTTTCTCGGCGCCCACACGCCTCGCACGCAAGCACCACTCGTCAGTGAAGCTTATGGCTGAGAATCGATGCGGTTACGTTCTTGTCGGGGACGTCGTAGCGCAGGGTCTGATAGAACTGCACGAGCCGGGCGGGGAGATGGACGCGAAATACTCCCCTCTGCCTTCCCGCGCCGGGAGCGCCGGGAATTCCCCGCCCCAGTTCGCCGACGCAGCCGTCCCGCCGCGTCCAGCGGCAGCCGGACTTCCCGCGCCGACCCCGTCGGCGCGGCCGAGTCGACGATCTCGAGAGTGGGATGCGAACGCAACGTCTCCGATCCATATCGGCGGTTTCATGTCCTGGCGCGATACCTGCAGCCCCAGGCCCAAGGAATGCGGCAGGTCCCCACGCCACCGAGTGGTCCGGGCCGCCGCAGACCCGATCAGCATCGGCTCGGAGCTCGTGCACCCGCCTGGGCATGCTTCCAAGTTGCCACCTGGGAGGCGGTGGAAGGACGCCGCGCCACTGCCATCCGCTGGCGGCGCCGCGGCTCCGCGGTCAGCTCTGATTCTTACGAGCGCAGGCGCTCCTGCCGAAAGCCGCCTGGAGGATCCCAGGACCAGCTTCATGCGCTTCGGGAAAAGTACTGCGGAAGCTTAGCACGTAAAAAATCCAGCTTCCGGGAAGGACATCGCCAGCCCTTGCCTCATCCATCGCCGCAATACTGTTTCATGGATCCACTCAGGTTGCCGCGGTCGCTTAGACTGCGATCGGCGCGGAGATCTCTCCCCTCTTCAGCCTCGCGGTTCTTTGCGAAGAGCTGCTCCACCACAGCCTTTCGATTGAGTCAGAAGTTTCGGAGTCGATCCTGTGCCCTCGGCGACGAAAGCCGAGCGTCACCTCTACGGACCTGGGGCAGCGGCGGACCGCAAGGGAGCGAGGTCACTCCTCGCCCGAGGTTCAAGCGCCGCCGGTCTGCCGGCGTCGAAGTCTCAGAATGGGGCGCGATGATCGCCAGAACTCGATGTCGAACGCGATTCTGGCGCGCGCCGAGAAGGCCGGTGGTGTCCAGCGACGTCAGGCTCGGGCGAAGTGCTGCCGGTCCGCTGGGGCCAGCGGGACTGGCGAGGTCGACGTGTCGGCGATCGTCGACCAGCACGCGATCTTGATATCTTGTTCAGTTCCCGGATGGGCTGAGCGCCGCGGAAGCCGACGTCGAGCGCCAGCTGCTCCAGGCGCTCGCGCGTTGGAGGGACGAGGTCGCGGCGGGACGAACACCGCTGGCGGAGCGCGCGAGCGCGAGCACGCACGAACGATCGTTCCGAGGCGGCGCGGTCGCCCCGTTCGGAGTGGCGCGGCGAGCGCCATGCGACCGGTGGGGCCGGCGTTCCTCGCGCTCGACCCATTTACAGGGAAGTCGCCGCGACCGATAGCCGCGGACCGCGCCGGGAGGGGCGAGCAGGATCCTCGCATCAGCCAGTGAAGCCTGCCGACGCCGGAGACTGCCTCCGTCAGGAGATGCTCACCTGACGCGACGAGCGGCGGCGGCGGCTTCACGCCCGGCCAGGCGCGGCGGCCTCGGCGGTTCCCCGCCAGGGAGCGGCGGCTTCTGTTCACCGAGGCCGGACTGAAAAGCCAGGTACGCCGTGGTTGGTGATGTTCTCCACCCAGCATAGCCCCGGCCCGTGATCAGAGGAGTCGGCCGTCACGTACGAGCCGCCGACAAACTCCAGCGCAGCCGGTGCGGATCGCCCGCCGCAGCCGGCAGCGCTCTGGAGGAGAAGGTGACGAAATCGGTCGGATCGGAGGTGACCTGAACGGCGGCCCAGGTGATCTGGCCATGCCGGCGGCGTGCGCCGGTCATCGCACGGAGATCATGCGTGAATCCGGGATTGAGCGGGATGACGGTTGGTTTCGCCGGCGCATTCGCGGGACGTCGGTCGAGTGAAGGTACCGTGCCGCTGCCTCGGGTGATCATCCAGGAACGCTTCCCGCCAGGTCGCAGCCGTCGTCCGTCATCGTGATTCAGCTCGACGTACCGGCCGTTGCGGTAGAAGAACACCCGGTAGAGCACCGGGATTGCAGGGCCGAACTGCGCCGTCAGCGCCGCCTTGAACGCCGTCAGGCTGCCATGCTGAGGGATGGAATGCATCGCGCCACGTCGACCGCCGCCGGACTGGAGGAAAGGTGATCAGAACGATCCTAAAGCACTTCGGGGAGTACACCAGCGCCGGTCAATACCAGATCGAAAGCTCGCTGCGGCAGGCAGCATTCGGATCGTGATCCGACCCGCCCAGCGCCGGCCGCCCTCACGCCGCTCGGGTCGGCGGTCCACCGTCGTTCGACCGATGAAGTTCACGCGTCTGCGGACCACGCCGCCGCTGTCGAAGAGGGCGCACGCTCTGCGAAGCCGGCGCCCGTGGGATCGATCACGATGCTCGAGCCGCGCGCGCGCCAGACCTGGCGCCGCCGGGGCCACATGTCGGTGATCACCGGCTGACTACCATCGGCTACCAGCGCGAAGGCCGGCCCGGCTCGCTGGCGCTCGGCACCTGCCGTGTTCACAAAGCGCAAATCGCCGATCCGAATTTGGCGTTGAGGGCGTTCGCAAGAATTGGACGTCCCAGGCGCAATTCTCCTCTTCGACAGAAGATCTGCTCCCGAGCTGCTCCTGCGAACCGGAGGGTCGGACGGCGTCCACGCCGCCCGTGCCGCCGGTGGGGGCACCCCGCTCCCCGACCCGCGCCCGAGTCTCGTCGATCTCCACTCAGCCCCGGAGTCCTGAGGTCCAGGACAGCAGCACGAAGCCCCGGGATTGATGCACGCCCGGGGCCGGTCCCCAGCTTCGAGCCGTCCCAAGGGAGCGATGAGCCAGGTGCCTGGACCGCGATTCGCGCGATCGACCGGCTGGTCGCGCGCGCGCTTTGCAAGCGATCGAGCTCAGTGTCACTGGATCTAATCCACGGGGACGGCTACGGGCGGCGGTGTCGGCGATGGGGACCGCGGAGAGACCTTTAACGCAGCTTTGCGCCGACCAGACGCAACTGACCCGATGATCGGCGACGGTGCGATCCCATGTTGTCGGGAAAGACCCGCGACCCTCATTCGGCGCTCCGGGCCCCCGGCGTCACGGTGGACTTTTCCCGCCCACCGCCGAGCGGCGAGGTTCGATCTCCACGCGGACACCGGTCCGTCGCCCGCTTGCGAGAAGCGCAGATCGCCGGGTCGCGTTCCCGCTTCCTCGGAGGCGCCCGCCCGGATGGCGGCGCGGTCGTCCGCGGCGGGGGGCCTGGCACCACCCCCCCGACGGCGCGAGAGGCGACCAGGCCTGGGTGGGCGATCCGAGAAGAGATCGCGGCGCCGTCCAGATCCGCGCCCGCGAGTGAGACGGCGTCCACCTCCGCGGCGGAGACGCGTCATGCCGGCCGAGTGTTAGCGCCTGTTGAACAGCGTGGCCAGGTGTCGAGCGATGCCCGGCGCGGTCGTCGTCGGAGTCGATACTGACCGATCGCGGTCCCGTTCCACGGCATTTCGTCACGAAGATCAGGCCCCGGGTCGGAGATATAGCGATCGTCCCAGGGCTGGGCGAAGGCGTACGCGTCGCTCTCCGTCAGGTGAGGTGATGAGCTGCCGACGGATTGCCAGGGAGTCCGGCTTAGCATGCCACCAGGTTCGACCCGCTTGCTGGTGGACCCCAGACCGCCGTCGGCGCAATCGGCGCGGAAGCCCCGCGGTCCGGACCCCGACCAGGACTTGCTCAGACTTCTGCGCCGGGGCTCCGGAAGAGGCCTGCCGCCAGCAGGATCGCGGTCCACATCGCCAGCGCTTCATCGGTCTCTTACCCTACCCCGTCCCCCAGCGAGGCCTAGGGGACCCCCGGGGCAGCGGCAGACCGGCGCGGCCGCTTATTGTTCCACCGCCGGCGGGGTCGGGCCGGTGTTGGCGGCAGGAAATCGGAATTGAACGGAACGCCGTTCCAGGAGCGAGCGTCGCCCGGCCTTCGATACGTAAGCCGCGACTGAGCCACAGCTCGAAGCGGTCGCCGCCCCGAAGTCAGATGAAATCGGCGGCTCGTCAGAAAAAGCCAGCAACCGGAAGTCGCTGCAGCTGGTTCCCGCGATTTGTCCGCGACGTCCGCGCCGGAAGATGTCCCGGCGCCGATGCCGGCGGCGCCGTGGCTCCATCTGGCCCCGTCGTCGTCCGCAGAGTGATGCGGCGCCTGCCGATCCGTCGCCGGCGCCCGCACGATGCCGTTGGAGCCGGACTATCCGAGCGATCGTCGAGGATTGGGCGCCGAGACCTCTAACGCTCGCGTGCGGAGGTCGCTCGGTTCCCGAGCCGGAACCACCTCAGATCGAGGCCGGATTTCGAGCGCGGACGGCGTTCATCGCGCCGCCCTGCTTCGCCAGTTCGAATCCACCGCGCGCCTGGCCAGCGCCCGACCTCGATCTTAAGGTTGCCCGTGAACAGGAGCGTCGCGGCCACGGACGATGCAGATCTCGGAGCCGCGCTGAGCTTCATGTTCCGCTCGGCCGCGACCCAGTCCTTGTCCTCGGCCGCTTACGTCGACGGTGCCTCGCATGCGCGACCAGCGTCGCCTCCAGCTCCTCGCGCTTGGCGCTTCTACCTGCCCGCCGGAGCCTGGGCGGAGGCGGAGCCCCGCCAGGCCCGCTCATCCCCAGGACCAGGACGGCCAGCGTGCGCATCATCATTTGAATTGCGAGTCCGTGCCTGGCCCTGCTGCTGGAAGAGAACGGTCGCGTTGGTCGACGTCGATGAGCTCGCGCCCGGTGACGTACGTCGCACGTCCCGCGCTCGATCAGGCGGCGGTGGATGCCTCGCCCGGGCGCAGCCGGCTGATGCCGAAAGCCGCATCGTCGCGCCGCCTTTGATGTCGAGGGCTGGCGCGCCTATAGGCGAGCGTTCCTTGGTCAGCAGGCCTGGACTCAGAAGCCCCCAGTCGGCGTGCGCACGACGCCCTGCCCGTCAGCTCGCCCAGGTTCGCGGCGTAATCGGCGTGTCCGTGTGCTCGCCCTTGATCACCGACAGGATCGCGCGGCAGCGTCCCCGTAGGATGCCCGGTCCTTCTGCAAGATGCGACGCGAGATAGGCGGTGCGGCTCTCCTTCGCGGGCGGAGCCGGAGCCTTATCTTGCGCGGCAGCGACGCGGCCACCAGCGCGTGCAGCTCGCACGGAGCCGCCAGGTCGCACTCCATCTGCTCATCGTCAGCTCTTCAAAAACTAGGCGTGACCCCGGCGCTCAGGAAATTCCGCGCGCCGTGATCCGTGTAGCGCCTGCCGGGGAAGAGGACGCCGTAAGTTCACGTAGACCGCCAGGTCCGAGAAGATCCTCCAGCGGAGGAGGAAGTCAGACTTCCTTGCCGATGTCCGCGTTGTTCGAGGAACGCCCGCGAGTCCGAGATCAGCTCCTGCGCGTTCGCCTTGCCGCGTAGTAGTACCGAACAAGCCGACCTCCAGCTTTGTGGAAGGCCTCCACCGACTCCAGCGGACGGATCGTTCCGCCGACGCGGACGATGTGGATGTTCGCGACGCGCGGAAAGAGGAGAAGCCCGTCTGGACGAAGCCGAAGGAAAGGAAAGCTCGTGTCCGTCGTCCCGGCCTGGTTCCCCCGCGGCCATGTCCGTGGGGCTCGCTCGACTCGGTGTCGCCGGAGCCGAACATGTACTGGATCCGGACGGTCGGCTCCATCGGCCCCTGGAAGTTGTAGTCCGGTCGTCAACGGCAGCGCGAAGGCGCGGATCGGATCCTTCGACGTCGTGCCCACCGACGCCGTCTGGCCGAACTCGAAGACGGCCTCGGCGGAGATCACCCCACCGCCACAGGATCGTCCCCCGGGCGCCGAGCCCGAAGTAGTTGGCGTTGTAGTCCCAGTCTGGACGGCAGCCTGCTCGCGGTTCATGTCGTGCTCGAGGGGAGGAACATCGCATGCGCGCGATGGCTGCCGGTGATCAGAAGCTCCCGCCGAGGCCGAAGAGACACGCAGAGCATCGGGCCGAGATTGGGAAGCGACTGGTCGGTCGTCGTCCTCGTGGTGGGATCGAATGGGCGATCCACGCCTGGACCGCCCACCGCGTCCGGCGTCGTAGAGCGCCGTGGAGCCGCGTACGCCACGCCGGTTGTAGAGGCTGGCCCGTGCCGAGCGACACTGAACTCTCCGGCCCGCCCGGAGGATCAGCCCGTGGTTGGACTCCGTCCAATCCCCCGCCTGAGGTATCGCCTGGTCCGATGCCGGAGGCCCCGGCGGAACGCGTTGTCCGAGCTGCCGTTGAACTGGTCGCCCTTGTTGAAGTCCACGTAGTCGGTCTGGATCCGGACGTACCGGCCGCGTAGTTCCGCTCGATCCTCGGCTCGCCCCACAGCCGCAGGTCGACATACCGGTCGGTCCACCGCGTGCGGAACGCGGCGATCCTCCAGTTGATCGAACTGGAGATGGAGCCAGCCGCCGCGTCCCAGAGGACCGGCTGCATCATGTCCGGGTCGGGCGTTGGGGCCAGGGCGTCCATCTCACTGCGGCGCTCCTCCTCGAGGAACTTCTTCCGGTCCCGCGCCGAGGGCGGGTGAGGAGAGGACGAGGAGTGAGCAGGACCGAGGAGCTGTCAGCGGTGCAGCTCCCAGAACCATCCCTCCGCTGAATCCGACCATGAGGAGACAGGAGGGCGGAATCAAGAGTTACAGAGGGCCTCGCCGACCTTCGCGGTAGCGCTCATGAGGGAAGGCGGGCCACGCCGTGCGCCGATCCCAAGGATGCGCGAAGGCGGGCGATAGCCCCATTCGGCCGGCCTTCGGCGTGGTCGGGGTAATCTGTTGCCAGACTGCATCCGAGATTCCCAGGTTGTGTTTGTCGCTCATTTTTGATTTAATCTTCAGGCCGAAACCATGACGGAAGCTCTTCCTCGGCGTCGATCCTCGGGCGGCATTGTGCGTCAAGCTCGGCGTCTGCACCCGGAAGGGCGAGATCAAGGGCACGGTGTCGATCCCCACGCGGCCCGACCTGGGCCCCGAGAACATCGTCCAGCGGATCGGCGAAGCCGCCGACACGCTCCAGAAGAAGACGGGCGAGGTGTCGCCTCCTGCGCGGCGTGCCAGGCCGCTCGACCTGGAGCGGCGGATCCTGATGCAAGGCGCACAACCCGCCCGGCTGGATCAACGTCCGCTTCCCAGATGCTGGGCAACCGGCTCGGGATGCCGACCTACATGGAGAACGACGCCAATTGCGCGGCGTGGGGCGAGATACGTGGCCGGCGCCGGCCGCGGCGTCGAAGAGCCTCGTCCTCTACACGCTGGGCACGGGCGTGGGCGGCGGCATCGTCCTCCACGGCGGACCTGTGGATCGGCGCGACGCGGCGCCGCCGGCGCCCTGGGCCACACGATCATCGACCCGAACGGCCCCATCTGCGGCTGCGGGCCAGAAGGGCTGCGTCGAGCAATACGCCTCCGCGACCGCGGTCGCCAAGAAGTACGGCACGGGGCTCCGCCAAGGACTGCTTCGACGCCGCCAAGAAGGGCGTGCCGGAAGCGCTCGCCGTCGTCGACTGGGTCGGTCGAGGGCCTCTCGACCGGCGTGGCGAACACGATCCAGACTCCTGTATCCTGACGTCGTCGTCCTGGCGGGCGGCATGGCGCTCGCCGGGGAGTTCCTCCTCGAGAAGGTGCGCCAAGGCGTGAAACGGAAGGTCTTCGACGTCTTCAGCGGAACCGATCCGCATCGAGGCCTCGCAGATCCCCGGCGACGACGCCGGCTGGCTGGGCGCCGCGCTCTGGGCCGCCCGCAAGTTCGAGACGCGCGAAATCCGGGAGCCCACCTCCGCGCAAGCCTAGGCCGTTCCGTACTACTTCCCGGACTGAAAGTTCCATCATGAGCATCGACAAGATCCGGAAACTTCTGCATCGTGGCCCACATCGACCATGGCAAGTCCACGCTGGCCGACCGCATCCTGGTCCTGACCAACACCGTCGCCGGCCGCGACATCAAGGCCCAGCACCTCGATTCGAACTCGCTCGAGCGCGAGCGCGGCATCACGATCAAGGCGAAGGCCGTCGCCATGGACTGGAAGGGCTACCGGCTCAACCTGATCGACACGCCCGGCCACGTCGACTTCAACTACGAGGTCTCCCGCTCCCTCGCCGCGTGCGAGGGGCCATCCTCCTCGTCGACTGCACCCAGGGCGTCCAGGCCCAGACCGTCGCGAACGCCCTGCTGGCCATCGAAGGCGGCCTGGAGATCGTCCCGGCCCTCAACAAGATCGACATGCAGACCGCCCAGATCGACGAGTCGCTGGAGGAGATGGAGCACACCCTGTCGATCCGGAGGGGCGAAGTCTTCAAGATCAGCGGCAAGACCGGCGACGGCGTCGAGGAGCTCCTCGAGGCCGTGCTCATGCTGGTTCCGCCACCCCACGGGAGACGTGAACGGGCCGCTGAAGGCGCTCGTGTTCGACTCGGAGTTCAACGAGTTCCGCGGGTCGTCGCCTACGTGCGGCTGATCGACGGCTCCGTCACGCGCGGCGACCAGATCCGCTTCATGGGGACCGACCGGGAATACGAGGTCGAGTACGTCGGCCTGTTCAAGCCGCACATGGTCGAGGTCAATCGGCTGACGGCGGGCCAGGTCGGCTACCTGATGGCGAACATCAAGACCATCGCCGACGTCCGCGTGGGCGACACGATCACGGTCGCCGGCCCCGCCGGGCTGGCGTGACAGCCCCTGCCGGGCTACAAGGAACCGCTTCCGGTCGTCTTCTGCGGCTTCTACCCGACCGGGGACACCGACTACGAGGACCTCAAGAAGGCCCTGGATCGGCTCAGCCTCAACGACTCCAGCTTCAAGTGGCAGGCGGAGACCAGCGAGGCGCTGGGGTTCGGGTTCCGCTGCGGCTTTCTCGGCCTGCTGCACATGGAGATCGTCCAGGAGCGCCTGGAGCGGGAGGAGAAGGTCGACCTCATCCAGACCGCGCCCAACGTCACGTACGAGATCGTGGCCCAGACCCACGAGGGGCCGAAGGTGATGCGGATCGACAACCCGGCCAAGCTGCCCGACGAAGCGATGATCAAGGAGTGGCGCGAGCCGATCGTGCGCGCGACGATCATCATCCCCGCGGAGTTCATCGGCGCCGATCATGTCGCTCTGCCAGGAGCGGCGCGGGGTCTACATCAAGACCGAGTACATCTCCAAGACGCGGGTCATCATCCACTACAAGATGCCCTTCGCGGAGATCGTGTACGACTTCTACGACAAGCTCAAGTCGATCACCCGCGGGTACGGCACGCTCGACTACCACACCACCGGGTACGAGCCGGCGGACCTCTGCCGCCTGCGCATCCTGGTGGCCGGGGACGAAGTGGACGCCCTCAGCATCATCCTGCATAAGGAGACAGCGGAGTCTAAAGGTCGTAAGATCCTCAAGACGCTGAAGAAGGAGATCCATCGCCAGCTGTTCGAGATCGCGCTGCAGGCGGCGATCGGCGGGAAGATCATCGCGCGCGAGGACATCGGCTCCGTGGGCAAGAACGTGATCGCGAAGTGCTACGGCGGCGACATCACGCCGCAAGCGCAAGCTGCTGGAGAAGCAGAAGGAAGGCAAGAAGCGGATGAAGAACGTCGGCAACGTCGAGATTCCGCAGGCCGCGTTCATGGCCGTCCTCAAGTCCGGGGACGACGTCGAATGAGCCTGAAGACGACCCCGACGCCCGATTCGAACCCGCCCGCGCCGCCCGGCCCTGCCGGCGGGAGCCACGCCCCTCGAGACGGTCTTCAAGGGCAACCGCCTGCTGGCCGCCGGCGCGCTGCTGCTCCTCCTGGAGGCCGTCCCGATCGCGGGGCTGGTCGTCTCCCTCCGCGAGAACAACAGCGTGTGGACCGTCTTCGCCTGCGTCCTGATGGCCGGCGGACTCCTTCCCCCGTCGGCGTGTTCGTGGGCCAGCGGTGGGGCTACATCCTGGGCCAGTACGTCGCCTGGGGCTGCTTCATCGGCATCGTGCTGCGCGTCCTCCACGGCGGCTTCACGCCGGTCTATCTCGCTCCCTGCGGCGCTCATCGGCGTGCTCCTGGTGGCGCTCAGCCCGCCCCGCACGCCCGGCGACACCCGGCGCCCGGAGAAGAAGCCCGAGTCGTTCGGCGTCTGGGTGAAGGAGAACATCGAGGCGATCATCATCGCCTTCATCATGGCGCTCGTGATCCGCTGCTTCTGCATCGAGGTCTTCAAGATCCCGTCGAGCTCCATGGAGCCCACCCTGCTGGGCGACGTGGGCGAGAACCATTCCCGCGGGAGCTGCACGTTCGGCGACTACCACGTGCCCCCGCCCCGCCGCCGCCCCTGGTCGACGGCGCCAGCGGCGACCGCATCATGGTCACGAAGTACTTCTACGCCTTCTCGCCCGTCGAGCGCTACGACGTCCTCGTCTTCAAGTTCCCCCTCAACCAGGCCGAAGAACTTCATCAAGCGGGTCGTGGGGCTGCCCAGCGAAGAGATCATGATCCATCGCGGCAACCTCTACGTGAAGAAGGCCGGCGATGCCGCGTTCCAGATCGCCCGCCGCACGATCCGGACGCAGGACTCGATCTGGATCGATCCCGCCCGGAGGACCGAGAGGCTACCTCCACCGGAAGGAGGATTTCCTGAGCGCGTGGGAGTCCTCCAAGCCGCCCGAGCGGAAGGCCGCGGCGGACTACGGGATCGAGGACGACGCGCTGTCGACCCAGGAGAAAGTCGTCGGCGAGCGCTCGATCCTGTTCTCGTACCGCTCCCCTCCAACCCCAGCGAGCACTACATCCAGGACGGCGTCGGAACGCCCGTCGACGACGTCCGCATCGCCTTCGAGTTCGAGATCACCAGCCCCAAGGGCCAGGTGTTCGCGGAGGTGGTCAACGCCTACGGCCGGTTCGAGGCCGTGCTCGACACCGAAGGCGGCAGCTGGCTCTATCACTACAAGCCCGGGGCGAGAACGGGAAGCCGACGACCCAGATCGACATCAAGAACGTCCAGCTGTCGCAGGGCAAACGGTTCAAGCTCGACCTGTCGATCTTCGACGGCGTCGCGATCGTCCGCGTGAACGACGGCGAGCGGGCGAAGCACGTCTTCATCACCGCGCTCGACAAGGACAAGGACACCGACCGGTACACGGTGCCGGTGACCGATCGGCCCGACTACCGGATCGCGTTCGGCGCGCGCGACGTGACGTTCCGGGCCAGGAACCTCACGGTCGGGCGCGACATCTACTACCGGGGCAAGAACGACCGCGAGTTCGGCCTGAAGGAGGACGAGCCGTTCAAGATCGGCCCGGGCCAGTACCTGATGATGGGCGACAACGTCGCCAACAGCCACGACTCCCGCGCCTGGGTGAAGCGGACCTTCCTGCCTGAAGGACGGCCGCAAGATCGTCTGCGAGTCGCAGCAGGTGAACGAAGGCTACTCGCGGTTCAACCGGCAGCTCCAGGAGAAGCTCGGCCTCGCCGACCAGCCCCGCTACGCGATCGACGGCGACGAACACGGCAACGAGGTCGCCATCATGCAGGACCAGCTCCTGCGCGAAGAGCCGGCCGAACCCTTCCGCCTCGTGGACGAGAAGTTCATCGTCGGCAAGGCGCTCTGGATCTGGTGGCCCCAAGGAAGATGGTTCCACCTGATTCGGTAGTTGTTCCAACCACCGGTTCCAGCACCCAGCACACAGCCGGACCCCAAACTCGCGTTCCCGTTGGTCGATCGCGAGCGAAAACGGGCGCGCAGCGCCAGAAACCCGTTGAATCATCTTGCTGAACTTTTGGAGGAGCGGGTCCCGCGACCGGAGCGCATTCCGGCAAGAGGCGCGGAGGAGCCCTTTTCCGTGTGCTGAGTGCTGGGTGCTGGTTCTTGGTTCAGAACCAGCGATTGATGACGTACACGAACGCTCCGCCTAGAACGAGGACTGCGGTCAGGACTCCGAAGTTGGAGAGCGCTCGTTTGGCGATCTTCTTCGGATCGTCCGACCGGCACGTCTCGAGCACCAGCAGGATCACCAGCACGATCGGGAAGAACAGGACGAGGTAGCTGAGGCCGTTCATGTCGCCTTCTCCGGCGAGGGGGCGGAGCGGCGGGCGCGGCGACCGCGGTCGCGGGCTGACGCTCGGAGCGCCTCCGGGAGGAGGCGCCGGGGCAGCGCCGCCGCCGGCGCGGGCGCCGGAGCCGGAGCCGGGCCTCGACCTTCAGATCCAGCGTGTTGAGCATGATGACGAGGTTCAGCAGGCCGACGACGCAGACGTAGAGCAGGCCGGGGTCGAACCAGCTGGGATGGAACCGGGTGCCGACGACCGCCTTCTCGGCGCCCCGCAGCTTCGAGATCAGCAGCGTGATGCCCGAGCCGTACTGGCCGACGAAGTAGAACGGGTTGTCGTCGTACGAGACCGGGCGGAATCCCGCGATCCACATCCCGAACAGGTACGTGGCGCCCAGGAGGGCGAAGAAGAACAGGCCCTTCTTCCACTTCCCCAGCACGAGATGGCCGGCGCCGGGGACGAGCCAGCGCGACGAAGAAGGCGACGCCCTTGATGCGCTCGCCCTTCCGGAGGAACGTGGTGACGAGGACCAGGACGAGCCCCAAGACGAGAGCGAGTACCTTGAATTCGCGACCTGTGCTCATGGCTACAAGCGGAAGTCCTCGCCGAGGTAGGTCTGGCGCACCAGCGGATCGGCGACGACCTTGTCCGGGGGCCGTCCGCGAAAACTTTGCCGTCGTTGATTATATACGCGCGATCGACGATCCGAAGAGTTTCCCGAACGTTGTGGTCGGTCAGCAGGACGCCGATGCCGCGGTCGCGCAGGCTGCGGATGAACTTCTGCAAGCTCGTTCACGGCGATGGGATCGACGCCCGAGAACAGCTCGTCGAGCATCAGGATGGACGGATTGGTGATCATCGCGCGGCAGATCTCGAGGCGGCGGGTCTCGCCGCCGGACAGCGTGTAGGCCTTCTGGGTCGCCACCTTCGTGAGGCCGTACTCGGCCAGCATCTCCCGGGCCCGGGTGCGGCGGTCGCCGACCACGTCCTTGCGCGTCTCCAGCACGGCGAGCAGGTTCTCCTCCACGGTCAGGCGCTGGAAGACGGACTTCTCCTGCGGAAGGAATCCCATGCCCTTCCGCGACCGCTTGTAGATCGGCATCGTCGTGACCACGTCGCCCGCGGAACAGGATCCGCCCGCCGTTCGGCTTGACGATGCCGATCACCATGCGGAAGGTCGTGGTCTTCCCCGCGCCGTTGCGGCCCAGCAGCCCGACGACCTCGCCCTGGTCCACCTGGAGGCTCACCTGGTCCACGACCTTTCGCTTGCCGTAGACCTTGGAGACCCCGTCGACCTGCAGGAGGTGCTGCCCGTTTCCTGAGCTCACTGGAGCGATACCATACACAAGGTCGGCCAATCCTTCCACAGCGATCTACCCAGCCATGAACGACACGGTTTGATTTATGGCCGGCTAGCCGACGTGCAGCAGGGAGGCGGACCGGCCCCGCGCCAGGAGGTCCCGGAGCTCCGGGGCGGAGGCGAGGGACGGGTCGCGGGCGACCAGCGCGAACGGCGTCCTCGCGCGCCTGCTCCAGAAGCTTGGCGTCCTCCACGAGCCGCGCGGCCTTGAGCTCGGGCAGCCCGCTCTGCCGCGTGCCCAGCAGCTCGCCCGGTCCCCGGAGCCGCAGGTCGGCCTCCGCGATCCGGAACCCGTCCGTCGTCGAGACGAACGTCTCGATCCGCTCGTTGCTCTTGCCGAAGAGGATGCAGCTCGACTCGAACGCCCCCGGCCGATCCGTCCCCGCAGCTGGTGGAGCTGCGAGAGCCCGTACCGCTCGCAGTGGTCGATCACCATGATGCTCGCGTTGGGCACGTCGATGCCCACCTCGACCACCAGGGTCGACACGAGCGCGTGGATGCGGCCGGCGCGGAACTCCTCCATCACCGCGTCCTTCTCCTCCGCCTTCATCCGGCCGTGAAGGAGGCCGACCCGGAACTCCTTGAACACGCCGGTCAGGCTCCTGGTGGGCCTTGATCGCCGACTGGAGCGCGATCTTGTCCGACTCGTCGACCAGCGGGTAGACGAAATAGGCCTGGCGCCCTTCGCGGAGCTTCTGCCGGATGAACGCCATCTTGTCGCGCTTCCCGCCGCCGGGACGTACATCGTCCGGACCTCCTGGCGCCCCGGCGGCATCTCGTCGATCACCGTCAGGTCGAGGTCGCCGTAGAGCGTGAGCGCCGAGCGTCCTCGGGATGGGCGTCGCGGTCATGACCAGCACGTGCGGCCGGTCGCCCCTTGCGGCCGATCGCGGCGCGCTGGAGGACGCCGAACTTCTGCTGCTCGTCGATGACGGCGAGCCCGAGGTTCTTGAACGTCACGTCCTGCTCGATCACCGCGTGGGTGCCGATCAGGAGATCGATCTCGCCCTTCTCCGCGGCCGACGGGAGATGCTCGCGCGGCTTCCCCTTCAGGCCGCCGCCCAGGAAGGCGATCCGGACGCGGGAGCCGCCGAGCAGCCGGCTGAAGGTGCGGGCGTGCTGCTCCGCGAGGATCTCCGTCGGCGCCATGAGGACGGCCTGGGCGCGCCGGCCGACCGCCGCCAGCAGCGCGTAGGCGGCGACGATCGTCTTCCCGGCGCCCACGTCGCCCTGCAGGAGCCGGTTCATCGGCGGCCCGGCCGCGAGATCCTTGCGGATCTGGGCGATCGCCCGCTCCTGCGCGCCCGTCAGCTGAACGGGAAGAGCGTCCGGATGCGGAAGTCGAGCTTGTCGGGCACCTCGATCCGGCGGCCCGCGGTCTCCCGCTTCACGGATCGCCGCCGCAGCGCCAGCTCCGTCTGCAGGCGGAAGAACTCCTCGTAGGCGAATCGCCGCCGGCCCGCCTCCGCTTCCGCCGGCGTCCCCGGCTCGTGGATCTGGTGGAGCGCCTGGCGCACCCCGACAGCCCGCGCTTCGCGAGCAGCGCCGGCGGGGATCACCTCGGGAGCCAGGGGCCCCGCCTCCTCCAGTGCCTCGCGGACCAGCGTCCGCACCTGCCGCTTGCTCAGCCCTTCCGTCGCGGCGTAGGACGGGACGAGGCCCGCGGCGTGGACCGGCGATCTCGCCGTCGCCCAGGATCTCGAACTCGGCGACCGACACGATGGGTCCGCCGCTGCTGGACCTTGCCCGACGCGACGACCGAGTCGCCGATCCGGAACTCCTTCTCGCGGTACGGCTGATTGAACCAGACGAGCACCGCGCGCCCTCGCCGTCCTCGATCGTCACCTCCAGGATGTCGATCCGCTTCCGCATCGACTGGATCTTCTGCACGATGCCCTGGACGGTCACGACGGTCTCGCGCTGGAGCTCGCCCAGCGGGGTCATCGTCGCGCCGGTCGTAGTACCTCGCGGGAAGATGGTGGAGCAGGTCGTCGACCGTGCGGAGCCCCAGCCGCTCGAGGAGCTTCGCGCGCCGGGGACCGACGCCCTTGATGAACTGGACCGGTCGCAGGAGCAGATCGATCAGGGGGCCTGGCCCTCCGGGCCCGGCTCCGGCTTGCGCGGGATGCGCAGCCTCGTTCAGCGTCAGCAGGATCCGGTCGAGCGGGAGGTTGTGGTAGAGGGCGGCGTCGGCGAGCGTCTCGACGGCCGCGGCGACGCACATCTCGTCGTTGAGGACGCACTTCAATCCCGAGGCTCTTGAGCGCCTGGACGACGCGGTCGTCCAGCTCGAGGGCTTCCTGGATATTCGTGCGGGGGTGAACAGGAAAAGCTCGCTCATGGCCGATTTACTCTAGCAACAAGTGGGAAGCCGTTCCAAATGTTTGCGGTTGATTGACCCCGAACCGCACGTCTATAATATCGGCCCTTCAAAGGAGGCGAGACGATGTTCTGGATGGCGTTGATCGTGCCCCTGCTGCTCCAGGCCCCGCCCCAGGATCGACCTCCGCAAGGAGGTCGACCAGCTCAGAAGCAGAACCTGGACCTGCAGGAGCGGCTCAGCCTCCTCGAGCAGGCGGCGCTGGAGAACGCCCAGACCATCCAGCGGCTGCGCCAGATGGTGAAGCTGCTCGAGACCAATCCGACGTCTGCCGCCCACCGAGCCCCGCCCCGTCGAAGAATCCGGGACGGCCCCGCGATCAAGCCCGAGCTCGCGCCCCAAGGCCCCCATCCGGGCGAAGCTCGTCTTCGTCAACGCGAAGGAGAACTTCATCGCCCTCAGCATGGGCAAGAACGGGAGCAAGGTCGAGGTCGGCTTCAAGTTCGAGGTCTACCGCGAAACGTACGAGAACGGCGGCGAGAGCCGCCTGACGCGCCTGGGCGTCGGCGAGAGTCGAGAAGTTCCTGGGCGGCCAGGACACGATGGCCAAGCTGGTCGTCACCGAAGGCAACATCGCCGAGATGAAGGTCGACGACCTGGCGGTCGCGATCCGCAGGATCGCCGACCACCTTCCCGCCGAAGGAGGAAGGCAAGGCCGACCCGGCAAGCCCGAGATCCCCGAAGGCGCCCGAAGGACGGCGTCTACACGATCCAGGGCCGCCTGGGCGGCGGCTTCATCATCAACTTCGGCTCCGTGCTCGGCGCCCAAGCAGACGGCGCTGATGTACGTCTACAAGGACGGCAAGTTCAAGACGAAGCTGCGCCTCGACAAGGTCGAGAAGCAGCACTCGGTCGGCTTCGTGGTCGACGGCACGATGGAGATGCCCCCGAGCAGGGCGACCAGGTCTACGTGAAGGAGCTCAACAAGACGCTCGCCGGCAAGGTCGCCCTCTCCGACGACAAGCGCGGCGTCCTGGCGGTCGACCTCCGCCAGCGCGACGGCGTGAAGCCCGGCATGCACTGCGAAGTCCGCCGCCTCGGCCAGAAGATCGGCACCGTCCTGATCACCGAAGTCCAGAACTGGGGCTCCTGGGCGAAGCCCGAAGGCGACCTCCGGATCGACCAGGTCCAGAAGGGCGACTTTGTCGAAGTGATCGAGGAAAAGTAGCCGCACCGGACCAGACCGAGACCAGCAGCCGTACAGCCAGCAGGCCGGAAACCCTGCCGCCAAGTCGAACGCGATCAGCCTTCTCCGCACTCTCGCTGTCTCCCGAGCGACGTGCAGCATCGCGCCCGATCTCGTCCAGCGCGCGACTCCAGCGCCAGAGAACGTCGCTCCAGGCACAGTATCCCAGGTCCCTGCTCAGTCTCGAGGTAGATACTTCGAGTTCCTCTCGCCGAGCCCTTCGCGATCGTTGTAGAATCGCGCCCGATCCTCTGGGCCGTACCGCCCGAAGCCCTTCGGCGATGTTGGCGGGGATCGAGGACGGCCGCCGTTCGCATCTGATACGCAAGCCGGTATCGTTCCGTCCGCGGGAATGATTCCGTCGTGATTCGTGAATCGCCAAGGTGAGCTGCATGCGGCTTTCTGCCAGACGCTCAAGTTGCCGTGTAGCTTGTCGCACCCATGCTCCCATCACATCCCTCCACCCGAGGAGTGCAGGAAGCGCGCGATTTCTCGACAGGAAATCTGACGTTCGATTCTTCGCGGGATTTCGTACGCTCGGCAGGTCTTCGCTGCGCTCCGCTTGCCGGCCGGGCTTCCGGGCTGCTGTGTTGCTGGCGTGTCTGGCTTCCTACTTCTTGAACTTCGCCTTCAGCTTCTTCTCCACTTCCTTCGGCAGGAACGAGCTGACATCGCCGCCCATCGACGCGGCCTCTTTGATGAAGCGCGAGCTGACGAACGAGTACTCCTCGTGGGCCATGACGAACACCGTCTCGATGTCGGCCGCGAACGTGCGGTTCGTGAGCGCCATCTGGTATTCGTACTCGAAGTCGGAGATCGTGCGGATGCCGCGCAGGATCACGGTCGCCTTGCGCTTGTGGACGTAGTCGACCACGAGGCCGTCGAAGCCGTCGACCTCGACGTTCTTGAAGGCGCGCGTGACCTCGCGGATCATCTCGACGCGCTCGTCCTTGCGTGAAGAGGGCCTTCTTGGCGGGGTTGTCGCCGACCGCGACGATGACCTTGTCGAAGACCTTGGTGCCGCGCTTGATGACGTCGAGGTGTCCGTTCGTGATGGGGTCGAAGCTGCCGGGATAGACGGACGTGCTCATGGCCTCCCACGCTCCTGTAGGTGAAGCCCAGCTCGCGCATCTTCGCGGGGTCGAAGAGGTTGCGGCCGTCGACGAGCGTCGGGTGGGCCATCGCCTTCTTCATCTTCTTCCAGTCGATGCTCACGGAACTCGTCCCATTCGGTCAGAAGCAGAGCGCAGTCGGCGCCCTGGCGCGGCCTCGTAGGGCGCTCCGCACAGGCGTGACGTCCTTCAGGTGGGCCTTCGCCTTCTCCATCGCCTGGGGGTCGTACGGCGCGGACCTTCGCGCCGCTGCTCCGACAGCGCGCTGGACCACCGCGAGGCCCACCGACTCGCGCAGGTCGTCCGTGTTCGGGCTTGAAGGAGAGGCCGAGGGCGCAGATCGTCTTGCCCTTCACGATCCAGAGCTCCTCCTCGACCTTCGCGGATGAAGCGCTCGCGCGCCTCCTGGTTGACCTTCATCACCTCGCGGAGGATGCCGAAGTCGTAGCCCGAGGTCGCGCGAGATCGCCTCGAACGCGCGCCACGTCCTTCGGGAAGCACGAGCCGCCGTAGCCGATGCCGGCGTTCAGGAAGCTCGCGCCGATCCGCGCGTCCATGCCCATGCCGCGCACGACCTCCGTCACGCTCGGCGCCCGCCTTCTCGCAGACCGCGGCCAGGGCGTTCGCGTACGAGATCTTCAGCGCGAGGAAGGAGTTCGACGCGTGCTTGATCAGCTCGGCGCTCTTGATGTCCGTCACGACGATCGGCGCCTTGAAGGGCTTGTAGAGGTCGCGCAGGATCATCTCCGCGCGGCGGGTCTCGACGCCGAAGACGATCCGGTCCGGGATGCAGCGTGTCCGTCGATCGCCGACCCCTCGCGGAGGAACTCCGGGTTCGACGCGACGTCGAAGTCGACGCCCTTCTTCGCGTACTTCCCGATGACCGAGCTTGACGTGGCCGCCGGTGCGGACCGGCACCGTGCTCTTCTCGACGACCAGGCGGTAGTCGCTGCAGCGCCCGGGCGATGTCGCGCGACACCGACCTCGATGTACGAGAGGTCGGCGCCGCCCGACGCGGTGCGGCGGCGTGGGCACGCAGATGAAGATCGACCTTGCCGAACGCGACGGCGTCGGCGTTGCGTCCCGCCGAAGTGGAGGCGGCCGGCCTTCACGTTCTTGAGCACGAGCGGCTCGAGGCCCGGCTCGTAGATCGGCATCTTGCGCGACTGGAGCAGCTTGATCTTGCGCTCGTCGCTGTCGACGCAGAGGACCTTGTGGCCGCGCTCCGCGAGGCAGGCGCCCGTGATCAGGCCCGACGTGGCCCGGTGCCGATGATCGAGACGTTCATGGTCGACAGTCCCATGTCGATGTCCGGCGACTCACCGGTCCGTCGTGATCTCCATCAGCTTCGCCCGGACGGTACAGATGGCTCCGGCGCAGGCCCGCGCTTGCCCAGGAACTTCGGGACGAAGGCGACCAGGAAGCGGTTCTCGCCGCGGGTGAAGTCCCGCTCGAAGACCGCCTCGACCGCGAAATCGTGGAAATCCGCGCGACACCACCAGCTTCCTGCCTGAGGTACTCCTCCGGCCTTGAAGTCGTACTGGCCGAAGACGCGACACGCTCCACTTCGGCGTCAGCGCCCACGTCATCGCCGAGCGTCAAGGCGTCGGTGACTCCCTTCACCCTCGTCCTGCGCCCACCGACATGGTGAATCCCTTCGATCCGGAGCTGACGGTGACGCCCACCTCGCCGGACTTCCTCGGCGTGAGTCTGGGGATTATACTCGCCGGCCCGCGACGAGCGTGAACAAATTGCGAGGCCGGAGCGAGAAGTCGTAGTGGACGTTCGACCAGTTCGCGCTTGAGGTACCGTGAAGCTCTGGGACTGGCCGGTGACCGGGATGCAGTTGAACGGCGGGCAGTAAGTTGTTCAGCGTTCGGCCGACGTCGTGTCCGCGCAGGCTGTCCGGGTAATACTCGATCCCCAGCGTGAGGAGTAGCGAACTCGAACGGCTTGTTCGCTGCGATCCTTCGTCAGGAACCGCTGGCGGATCTCGAACGCCACCTCCTCGAAGCGGTCGAGCATGTCCACCGGCTCGTACGGGAAAGCAGCTCCGCCGGGTCGACGTTGTTGCAGAAGTTGTTCGTGTAGCGCGCCTCGATCTCGATCACGTGCGCGCAGCCCGCGGAGGCCCACCCGCTCCCACGATGACGTCGGATGGGTCGCCGTGGATCTGGGCGGTGACGCGGGCTCCGGCCGTCCAGAGGTCCCGCACCCGCGGGTCGTCGCGTCAGGTCGTCCTCGTAGTAGGTCGAGGCGGTTCTGGATGAACGGCGAGACCTGGAACCACGTGAAGTCGAAGCGGCGTCGAAGATCTGCGTCACCGCGTCGACGCGCCAGGTGTCCACGCTCGGCGAGTCCCGAGGTCGCTCGTCGAACTTGTGCCGGATGTCGACGATGTCGACCCGCTCGGTGAGGTAGAGGTTGTCGACCCAGCCCCCCAGGATCGGGTGGCGCGAGGAGGTTGAAGTCCGCGCGGGGCAGGTACTGGTCCTGCGTCTGGAACTTGTTGAGGCGGTAGCGGGCCGAGCAGGATACCCGCCCATGTTGTCCGATCCAGCCGCAGGTAGGCCGCGGTCTCGGGCTCCTTCTCCTCCTTGAACTCCGTGCGGGAAGAATTCCTCGAGCAGGCTGCGGTCGGACAGATAGTAGGCCTCGAGCTCGTAGGCGCCAGTGCTCGTCGAGCTCGTGGCGGTGGAACCAGTGGGCCTTGCCGCGGTCCGGACTGTTCGAGCGGCGGGAACTGGTGTGTCGAAGGTCGGATCCCGGGGCGGCGGCCCGAGGTCGTGGAGGTAGTAGCTGTCGAGGTAGCCCTTGTAGTCGTCCCACTTGTAGTTGCAGCTCGATGCCGCCGGCCTCGGCCGCGCACCTGGCGCCAGTCGATCTTGAGGTCGAGGTCGCCCCACTGCCGCAGCTTCCCCTTGCTCGTCCTTGAACCGGATGCGCGAGCCCGAGGTCGGCGTAGACGAAGTTGCCGAACGCGGCTGCTGTGGCCTGCCCGGATCGAGCGGAGCGGGAAGTTCATCAGCCACGGGCCGACGGAGAGGCCGGGAACGTAGAGGAACGGGATGCCGCTGAACTCCGGGGATCAGCTCGGTCGAAGTCGACCGTCCAGTCGTCGCCGAACGGACGAGAAGCCGACGCTTCTTCTCCTCGGACTTCGGCTGTTCGCCGCCGAGCAGCGTCGCGTGGGCCGACCGATGAGGTGATAGTGCGGGACGCCGTAGGAGCAGCTGGTCAGCTTGGACGTCCTCGGCCACCATCTCCTGCCGCCTCTCTTCCGTCGCGTCGACCTGCGCGAGGTGCGCGCCTCGCGGGCCATGGCGAAGAAGTCGCGTCTTCAGGTCCTTGCTGTAGGCCTTGAGGCGGACGTCGACGATCGCGCCCCTCTCTGTCAGAGTTGCTGTAGAAGAACCGCTCGCAGTTGAGCTTCTGGCCTTCCCGCGTGAAGATGACGTTGCCTTCGGCGTAGATCTCGTCGTAGGGCATCCGTCGGAATCCTTCCGCTTCCACAGCATGACGCGGGCGGCCTGGAGCCGGATGTCCGGCCGCTCCACCGTCGACGCCGCCGGTGAGGAAGGATGATCTGGAGGTCGCCCTCCTGCCAGGACAGGCCGTTCGCCGCCTCGATGATGGTCTTGCCTCCGCTCTGGAGCTTCGCTTGGCGGCATGCCTTGTCCTGGTCCTTCTCCTGCTGCGCGGCGGCCGGAGCGGAGATCAGGAGGAGCAGCGGCTATTCCATGTCGGCCCACGTGGCCCCCCGCGAGACATCCACCTTGAGCGGCACGCTCATCTCCGGATGGACGCCTTCCATCTCCTCCTGGACGATCTTCGGCGGCGTCGGCCTGCGCGGCTCGGGACCTCGAGCACCAGCTCGTCGTGCACCTGCAGGATGGGCAGCGCCCCGGTTCCCCGGAGGCCGCGCGAGACGCGGATCATCGCGATCTTCATCAGGTCGGCCGCGGTGCCCTGGATCAGGCGCGTTCACGGCGACGCGCTCCGCGGCGCCGCTGATGACGCGGTTCTGCGACTTGAGGTCGGGCGTGTACCGGCGCCGGTCGAACATCGTCTTCACGAAGCCCGTACGCCGCGCTTCCTCGACGGGTCCGCGAGTAAGCCTTCACGCCCGGATAGCGGGAGAAGTAGAGGTCGATGTACTCCTGGGCGGTCTTCTGGTCGATGTCGAGCGCGCTGCGCGAGGCCGAAGCGCGCTCATGCCGTAGACGATGCCGAAGTTGATCGCCTTCGCGCGGCGGCGGTGCTCGTCGTCGGCGGAGCCGAAAGATCTCCTGGGCCGTGGACGGCGTGGACGTCCTTCCCCTCGCTGGAAGGCCTGCCGCAGGCGGCGCGTCGTTCGCGAGAGTGGGCGAGGATCCGCAGCTCGATCTGCGAATAGTCGGCGCCCACGAGCACGCGGCCCTGCTCGGGCACGAATGCCCTTGCGGATGCAGCCGGCCCTTCGGCGGTGCCGCACGGGGATGTTCTGCAGGTTCGGATCGCTCGACGACAGCCGTCCCGTCGCCGCGACCGCCTGGTTGTACGACGTGTGGATGCGGCCGGTCTCGCGGATTCACGAGCGGCGGCAGCGCGTCGACGATAGGTGCCCTTCAGTTTCGCGAGCTGGCGGTACTCGAGGATCTTCGCCGGCAGCCGATGGCTCCGACGCCAGCTTCTCCAGGCACGCCGACGTCGGTCGAGAACCCGGTCTTCGTCCGCTTGCCCGGGTCGAGCTTCAGGACCTCGAACAGGATCCGCTGGAGCTGCTTGGGGAGTCGAGGTTGAACTGCTCTCCCGCCAGCTGATGCGGCCTCGTCCATCGCCGCCAGATCATCTTCTTCTCGAAGTCCCGGCTCAGCGACGGCGAAGTAGGCGGCCGTCGATCTTCACGCCGTTGCGCTTCGAGCTCGATCAGGACGTCGAGCAGCGGCAGCTCGATCTCCTCGGAAGAGGCGGCCGCATGCCGTCCTCCGCCACGCGCTTCTCGAGCATCGGCGCCAGGCGGAGCGTCACGTCCGAGTCGCAGCAGGAGTAGTCCCGCGCCTGCTCGACGGGCACCTGGTCGAACGTCACCTGGCCCTTGCCCCTTCCCGGCGACCTCCTCATAGTGGATCATGTCGTGGCCGAGCCACTTCTTGCAGAGCGATCTTCAGGTCGAAGCGGCCCCGGTCGGGATCGATCAGGTACGCCCCCACCATCGTGTCGAAGGCGATCGGGCGACAGCTCGATCCCGTAGCCGCCGGAGGATGAGCGGCGTCGTACGTGGCGTTCTGCGCGACCTTCGCGATCTTCGGATCCGTCAGCAGCGGCTTGAGCGCTCCGATCACGACGTCTCGAGCGAGCAGCTGGGCCGGCACGCCGAGGTAGTGTGTGGCCGACCGGGATGTACGCCGGGCGCCTCTCCCAGCCGCAGAGGGAGATGCCCACGATCTTGCGCGCGCATCGGGTCGACCGACGTCGTCTCGAGGTCGATGGCGATGCGTCGAGCGCCGTCGCGAGCTCGCGTCGACCAGCGGCCTGCGAGCGCCTCCGGGCTTCGTGATCAACGGCGGTACTTCTCGTAGGAGATCGTCAGCTTCTTCGGGGCGGCGGCGTCGAGATCCTGCAGGAACTTCGTGAATTCCAGCTCGGTGAAGATCTTCGCAAGCCGGTCGCGGTCCGGCGGGCGGACGTGGACTCTCGCGGGATCGAAGCGGGAGATCGAGGTCGCACCGGATGGTGGCGAGCTTCTTGGACAGGATGGCGTCCTCGCGTCCCGTCTCGAGCGCGCCGCGGAAGCCGCGGCTTCACCTTGGAGATCTGCTCGAGGAGGTCTCTCGACGGAGCCGAACTCCCGCATGCAGGTCTGCGCCGAACTTGGGGCCGATCCCGCGCACGCCGGGGATGTTGTCGCGTCGCGTCCCCCATCAGCCCCTGCGACGTCGACGACGCGCTCGGGCGGGACGCCGAACTTCTCGACGCACCTGGTCGATGCCCGATGCCACCGCTCCTTCATGTCGTCGTAGAGTCGATGATGCCCGGGCCGGCGTCGCCGGCCTGTTCTTGGTCACGAGCTGGGCATGAAGTCCTTGTCGCCGGTCACGAGATCACCGACGTCGAGCCCGCGCGCGAGGGCGCCCCGCGGCGCGAGCGTGCCGATGACGTCGTCCGGCCTCCACGCCGCGGACCTCGAGGGCGCGATGTCGCGAAGAGCGGCCGGGATGGCGCTTGACGAGCGGGACTGGCCGACGAGGTCCTCGGCATCGGCGTCGCGCGTCGCCTTGTAGCGGTCGTACAGGTCGTCGCGGAACGTCTTCGCCCGGCGCGTCGAAGACGACGGCGATGGCCGTCCGGGTCGCGTCGCCGTTGAGTGATCTCGTAGGAGCATGTTGGTGAAGCCGTAGGCGGCGTTGGTCGGGCATGCCCTTCTGAGCTGACGAGGCCGCGGACCGCGAAGAACGCGCGCGGTAGAAGCACGGAGGAGCCGTCGATCAGAAAGAGCCGGTGGGTCATCGCAGAGGGACATATCAAACGGAGGGGGCGAACAGCTATTCGCCCGACGCCGATTGCCGATATTTGCCCTTGAACTCGCTCTCTGACTGGCCTATATCTAGTACTCCTCGTCGTTCATCCGCTCTTCAGTGTAATGCATGCCGGAGTCCTCCTGGGAGACAGTTCCGTCTCGGAAACTCTCCGCATCGTTCTTTGTCGGAAGCAGTATGGGGTTGGGGGTAGTACCGTTGGAAAGCCGCCGGTCGGGCGCGGAGAGAGGGTTCTCTATGGATCCGAAAGTGATCCCTCTGAGACGGTGCTGAACAGGGAAGAGATCACGGCCATCGAGGCCCTGATGCTCATGCGGGAGGAAGGCAAGATCCTCCACGAGTTGTTTGATGCGGCGGACTCGATCAACGAGCGCATCAATAACAACGTCGTCACGTACGTGCGCTCCAAGCAGATCTACTACACGAACATCTGCCGCGCAGAGTGTTCGTTCTGCTCCTTCTACCGCAAGAAGGGCGCAGAAGGGGGCGTTCTGCCCTTACCCCCGCCGAGATCGTCCGCCAGATCCGCGAGGGCGGCGCGGTGCAAGCAGGTGTCGCCCAGGGCGGCCTGAACCCGCGACCTGAACCTGAGCTACCACCTGACGTCCTCCGCACGCGTCGGGACGCGTTCCCGTCGGTCCACATCCACGGCTATTCGCCGTCCGAGATCCACTTCCTCGCGAAGCGGTCGCGGACGACGCCGTTCGACATCCTCCGCGCGCTTCAAGGACGCGGGGCTGGACTCCGCTGTCCGGCGACTCGGCCGACATCCTCAACGACAAGGTCCGCAAGAAGATCTGCTCCGACAAGCTCCGGACCGGCGACTGGGCGGAGATCATCCAGCACGGCCCACCGGCTCGGCATGACGACCACGGCCACCATCCTGTTCGGCCACGTCGAGGACGAGATCTACATCTGCGAGCACCTCGAGATCATCAAGAACATCCAGCGCGAGACCGGCGGGATCACCGCCTTCGAGCCGCTGGTGTTCATGCCCCAGAACACGGACCTGGCCCGGAGCGCGAAGATCCGCCAGCCCGTGTCCTCCGACCGGATCCTCCAGATGTTCGCGGTGTCGCGGATCTTCTTCAGCCGCCTGATCAAGAACATCTCGGTGGACTGGACGAAGACGGGATTCGACCTGGCGCTCCGCGCGCTGAAGTGCGGCGCGAATGCGACCTGGGGGCGCTGACGTACGACCCGGAAGGTTCGAGATCCGGCTTGCCGGAGATCAACAGGAAGGGGCGGGCTGACGTCCTGGCCACGATGCGGGCGATGATCAACGAAGGCGGGCCACACGCGCCCGCGGAGCGCGATCCGCACCACACGAGAGGTGACGATCCCCGCGGTGTCGCGGAAGGGAAGGGAAAGCTCGTCCTCGCCTAGGCACTGTCTGACAAAAGCATCCGGAAGCAGCGGTCGATCATCGCGAGCTTGATCATCGCCAATGAAGCTGACGGCGAGCTTCTCGAATCGAGTCACGATCCGTCGGGACTCTTTCAGCCAACCGATGCAGCGCTCACAATGATGTTGCGCCTCCTATAGGTGGGCTTATCGAAGTTCGCTCGCTGGCGAGTAGAGTCTGAGGGATCGTCCTGAGTCGGAAATTATCGGCATTGATGTGGCGCTGAAGCCAGTTCCGGACTCGGGGATAGCTGTAGCCTTTGTCCGCTGCCGCTGCTCCGGGCGAGTCCCGGCCGTCCGGATGTGGACGGCGTTCAGAGCAGCCTCGACGTACAAAGATTAGCAATACGTAACTGAACGAAGTACAAC